>TARA_R110000787_G_scaffold71771_1_pt1 | contig 36613 bp, 32 predicted proteins | sample TARA_R110000787 | Tara Oceans TARA_R110000787 (sample SAMEA4397920) | marine metagenome | biome: Polar Biome; feature: [DCM] deep chlorophyll maximum layer (ENVO:01000326); material: water (ENVO:00002006), including particulate matter (ENVO:01000060) such as... | depth 35 m | reverse complement strand
TAACTATTTTCATTCAGAAGTAGATGAAAGAGAGCCATATAGTATCGTTATTCCACCTCCAAATGTGACAGGAATCTTACATATGGGGCATATGTTAAATAATACCATTCAAGATGTATTAATTCGCCGTGCTCGTTTACAAGGCAAAAATGCTTGTTGGGTGCCTGGTACGGATCATGCATCTATTGCAACAGAAGCCAAAGTTGTAGCGAAATTAAAGGAACAAGGAATTGATAAAAATGATTTATCTAGAGAAGAGTTTTTAAAGCATGCCTGGGATTGGACTCATGAATATGGTGGTGTAATTTTAGAACAACTAAAAAAATTAGGGTGTTCTTGTGATTGGGATCGTACAAAATTTACGTTGGATGATGACATGAGTGAATCTGTTATAAAAACTTTTGTTAACCTTTATAACAAGGGCTTAGTTTATAGAGGATTTAGAATGGTTAATTGGGACCCTGAGGCTAAAACTACCTTATCGGATGAAGAAGTCGAATATATAGAACAAAAAGGAAAATTATATTATATAAATTATAAAATAGAAGGTTCTAACGATACACTAACAGTTGCGACTACACGTCCTGAAACCATATTAGGTGATACCGCCATTTGTATCAATCCTAACGATGAAAGATTTACTCATTTAAAAGGAAAAAAAGCAATAGTCCCTATTTGTAATCGTGTTATTCCAATAATCGAAGATGATTATGTAGATGTAGAGTTTGGTACAGGTTGCTTAAAAGTAACTCCAGCTCATGATTTAAATGATAAAGCTTTAGGCGATAAACATAACCTTGAAGTAATCGATATTTTTAATGAAGATGCTAGCTTAAATAGTTTTGGATTACATTATCAAGGTAAAGATCGTTTTGTTGTAAGAGATGAAATATTTGAAGAGTTAAAATCATTAGGTTGTATTTTAAAAGTTGAAACACACTTAAATAAAGTAGGTACTTCAGAAAGAACAAAAGCTGTAATCGAACCAAGACTTTCAGATCAATGGTTTCTGAAAATGGAGGAGATGGTTAAACCTGCTTTAAAAGCAGTACTTGAAACTGAAGAAATTAAATTGTTTCCTAAAAAAATAGAAAACACTTACCGTCATTGGTTGGAGAATATTAGAGATTGGAATGTTTCACGTCAATTATGGTGGGGACAACAAATTCCAGCCTATTATTTTGGCGATGGTAAAGAAGATTTTGTAGTTGCAGAAAATATTGAAGAAGCTTTGTTAATTGCGAGAGAAAAAACTGAAAATTCAAACTTAAAAAAGGAAGATTTAAAACAAGATAATGATGCGCTTGATACTTGGTTTTCTTCATGGTTATGGCCAATATCTGTTTTCGATGGAATTAGAAATCCAGATAATAAAGAAATAAATTATTACTATCCAACTAATGATTTGGTTACAGGTCCAGATATTATTTTCTTTTGGGTAGCACGTATGATATTTGCAGGTTACGAGTTTAGAAATGAAAAGCCTTTTAACAATGTTTATTTTACAGGTATTGTAAGAGATGATCAAGGTCGAAAAATGTCTAAACAATTGGGAAATTCTCCTGATGCCTTAAAATTAATTGAGGACTACGGTGCAGATGCAGTAAGAGCAGGAATGATGTTATTGAGTTCTGGTGCTGGAAACGACTTATTGTTTGACGAAACTAAATTACAGCAAGGAAAAGCATTTAGTAATAAAATAATCAATGCCTATCGTTTAGTTAGTGGATGGGAGGTAAATGATAGTATAGAACAACCAGCGTCTAGTAAAATTGCGATAGAATGGTTTAACTCAAAATTTCAAAGTGCTTTTGCAGAAATGGAAGACCATTTTTCAAAATATCGTCTTTCAGATTCGTTAATGACTATTTATAAATTAATCTGGGATGATTTCTGCTCTTGGTTATTAGAAATGGTGAAACCTGGTTACCAACAACCAATAGATAGAAAAACATTTGATGCTATTATTATAGCTTTTGAAAATAATTTAAAAGTATTGCATCCTTTTATGCCATTTCTTACTGAAGAAATTTGGCATCAAATTTCTGATAGAACAACAGAAGAGGCCTTAATAATTTCTAGATATCCTTCAAAAAATGATATAAATGAAGAAATTTTAAATGATTTTGAAATTGCTTCCGAAGTTATTTCAGGAATTAGAACGATTAGAAAAGAGAAAAACATTTCATTTAAAGAAACGATTAATTTATCAGTTATAAATAATATTAATGCTTCAACATCATTCGATTCTGTGATCAAGAAAATGGGGAATGTTGAAAACCTAACTTATATTTCTGAAAAAATAGATGGTGCTTTGACGTATCGAGTTAAATCTAATGAATATTTTATCCCAATGGAGGGCGCTATAAATATTGAAGATGAAATAGCAAAACTTTCAGAAGAATTAAAATACACGGAAGGATTTTTAAAAAGTATTCAAGGTAAATTGAGTAACGAACGTTTTGTTAATAATGCTCCAGAGAAGGTTGTGGCTATTGAAAAGCAAAAAGAAGCAGACGCTGTAGCGAAAATTAAAACTATAAAAAGAAGTTTAAAAGGATTAAAATAAATTTAAGGAGTGAGTTTATAATTTAGCTCCAAAAGCTAAATCGCCAGCATCACCTAATCCGGGGACAATGTAGCCCTTGTTGTTTAGTTCGTCGTCAATTGCGGCAATCCAAAGGTGTGTGTTTTCTGGGAAATGAGATTTAATAAAATCGATCCCTTCAGCACTACCAATTACAGAAACAATGTGAACTTCTTCAATAGTTCTTTGTTTTTTGATAGCTTCATAAACAGCAACTAAAGATTGGCCAGTAGCCAACATAGGATCTGCTAATAATAAGGTTTTTCCTTTTATGGAAGGTGCTGCAAAATATTCAACTACGATTTCAAAATTATCATCTTGATTTGGGTGGTGTCGATATGCTGAAATAAAAGCATTTTCTGCATCATCAAAATAATTTAATAAACCTTGATGTAATGGTAATCCAGCACGTAGGATGGAACAGATTACTATTTTATTAGCTGGTATTTTGATGTTTTTAATCCCTAGTGGAGTTATAATACTTTTGTTGCCATAGTCAACAAACTTACTAAGTTCGTACCCTAAAATTTCACCTATGCGTTCTATATTTCTTCTAAATCGTAATGAATCTTTTTGAATAGAAACGTCTCTAATCTCAGCGATAAATTTATTTAAAATGGAATTATTTTTTCCTATATGATGAATAATCATATTTAATTATTTTCGATATAAAAAATAGTGTTTTGCACACTCAATATAATGCTCTTTAGCTTCATCAGGTGTTAATCCTTGTGCTTGAAATAGTGCATTTGTTTTAAAAGCATTAATTAAAGCTGTTTTACTTCTTGGAGTATCTTGATCGTTAGTTGCAACTTTATAATAAGAATACAAACGCAATAATAAATCCGCAGGAAAAGGCTCCTTATGATCGTTAACGCTTTTAACAGCATTTCTAAATACTATTTCTAATTCTTCAGTTGTCATTTTGTGCTAATATGGTAATTCCTCCTATTACTTTTTGATTAAGCTCAACATTAATTTTAGTGCCTAAAGGTAGAAAAATATCTACACGTGAACCAAATTTTATAAAACCACTATCAGAACCTTGAGGAACTTCTTGACCTTCTTCTGCGTAATTTACGATTCGTTTTGCAACTGCACCAGCGATTTGTCTATGTAATATTTCACCAAATTCTGAAGATTTAACAACTACGGTAGTACGTTCGTTTTCTTCCGAAGATTTTGGGTGCCATGCTACTAAAAATTTACCAGGATGGTATTTGCTAAATACAACATTTCCTCCTACGGGATAACGCGTAACATGTACATTTAAGGGTGACATGAATACAGAAAGTTGTAATCTTTTATCTTTAAAATATTCTTTTTCAAAAACTTCTTCAATAACCACAACTTTACCATCTACTGGTGATAAAATTTGATTTTCATTTAATTTGAAATCTCTTTTTGGGTTTCTGAAAAATTGAAGAATTAGAAACAACATTATTAAAATAACCAATAAAGCACCTTTTTCAAGGTATTCATTATCTATTAAAAAATGAGCAGAAACTGCTAAAATTGCACTAATTAAAAATGCAGTAGTAATAATTTTAAACCCTTCTTTATGAAACATAATTTATTATAATTATAAACAAATATATAAATGGACTTGCGAAAATAACACTATCAAGTCTATCGTAAACACCGCCGTGTCCAGGCATAATGTTTCCACTATCTTTTACTCCAGCAAGTCTTTTAAATTTTGACTGAATTAAATCCCCAATCGTCCCTAAAACAGAAACTAATAATGCCAAAAATAACCAAAATGTTAGATTATTAAATGATGGATTATTAAATGATGTAAACTTTAAAAAAATAAAACTTGCTAAAAGAGCTCCAGTCATCCCTCCAAAAAAACCTTCAATTGTTTTCTTAGGGGATATTCTTTCCATTAGTTTTCTTTTTCCAAAACCTTTTCCTACTAAATAAGCAAAAGTGTCGTTTGTCCAAGCAAGTATAAAAATACCTAATATTATTTTTGGTTCAAAAACCTTATGTGTAAAAGGGATTAGTGATAAAAAAATAAAACCACTTATGATATAAAATATAATACAGAAATAACGTCTTGATTTAAATAAGGAAATTTTATCCAATACCAATACATCTCTAATTAAAAAGAGGTTTATTAAAATAGTTACCGATAATAAAATTAAAATTAGAGTACTATTTATTTCCTTATATCCTAGAAAGTAAAAGGATAAAACAAGGATGATATAAGCAGTAATCCCCTTTAAACTAATCAGTTTTAAAAACTCATTTAAAGTGATGACAGCAAGAATAAATAGTAAGCCGATATACCATTCACGAGACATGAATAGTGAAAATAAGATGATCGAAACATAAAGTACTCCCGATAAAAACCGAACAATAACTTCTTTCATAAACTATAAGTCTTCGAGTAGCAACAAATATAAGTTTTTTGTACTACTTCCATAACTCATAAAATCCTTTTCTTTGTTGGTTTCAAAATCTTGTATTGTGGTAATGTTACTTGGGATAAGATTTTTACTTTGGTTTTTAATTTTGCGCATCCCTTCACTGATAGTATCTGTTAACTGACTCGTAGTTGCAAAAACTATAAATTTTGAAGGTAATTCGCTTAGTTTTTTTTCTTTTATTTGATTGGAAGAGAATAGTATAGAGCCGTTTTTTGCAATTAAAGATTCGCAAGTAGTTAGGAAAAAAGAATTCTCATTTTGCTTTTTAAAATTAAATTTATTTGAATTAAATTTAGATCCTAACTGTTGATTAATGCAATAAATATCTTCCTCAGCAATTTTATTTTCTTCAAGAATATTATGAAAAGCCTCTAATACTTCGTCCATAGATAAACAATAGAGAAATTTACCGCCATTTTTATTGAAAATATAAGTAAATTTTTCATCTATTGGAGCACCATCTTTTGGGAAATAACTGCTTTCCTCAGATTGATTTATAGAAATCTCTGATTTTGCTTTTTTTCTGAAAAGTTTTTTTAGCAGATTCATTTGCTATCTATTGGGGACTTTGTAGGTTTCTAATTCTTCAAATATATAAAATCTAATTTTAATAGGTGTTTTCTTACTTTAATTTTCACATTAATTTAAACCCCATATTATATCATAAAAAACATTAAAATCTATTCTTTGGTGTCATTTATAATAGCTTCACTTTTATCTTCTTCAATAGTTTCAGTATCAGTATCTTTATCTTTGGAAGCAACTTCTACAAAAGTAGCATCTGCTTTAGAAAAAGGACGATCGCCAAATATTTTTTGAAGGTTATCTTTAAAAATAACTTCCTTATCCAATAATACCGTTGCTAGCTCAGTTAATTTATCTTTATGTTTAATTAAAATACCGATAGCTCTTTGGTATTGTTCTTCAATCATTTTTGAAATTTCTTCATCAATAAGTTCGGCAGTTTTTTCACTATATGGTTTTGTAAATCCATATTCGTTTCCGTTCGAAGAATCATAATAAGTTAAATTACCAATCTTATCATTTAAACCGTAAACGGTTACCATAGCTCTTGCTTGTTTAGTTACTTTTTCAAGATCATTAAGAGCTCCAGTAGATATTTCGTTAAAGATCACCTTCTCTGCAGCACGCCCTCCTAAAGTTGCACACATTTCGTCCAACATTTGATCTGGTTTAACTAATTGACGTTCTTCTGGTAAATACCAAGCAGCACCTAAAGATTTTCCTCTAGGAACAATAGTTACTTTTACTAAAGGGGCAGCATGTTCTAGCATCCAACTTACGGTTGCATGACCAGCTTCATGAAAAGCAATTGCTTCTTTTTCCTTAGGAGTAATTATTTTATTTTTCTTTTCTAGACCACCAACTATTCTGTCTACAGCATCTAAGAAATCCTGTTTTCCAACATGTTTTTTATCATATCTAGCAGCAATCAACGCAGCTTCATTACATACATTTGCTATATCTGCCCCAGAAAAACCTGGAGTTTGTTTTGATAAAAAATCGGTGTCTAATTTTTCATCAACCTTTAATGGGCGAAGATGAACCTCAAATATCTCTTTACGTTCTCTAACATCTGGTAGGTCAATATAAATTTGTCTATCAAATCGTCCAGCACGCATTAATGCTTTATCTAAAACATCTGCTCTGTTAGTTGCAGCTAATACAATAACGTTAGAATCTGAACCAAAACCATCCATTTCAGTTAATAGTTGGTTAAGTGTATTCTCTCTTTCATCATTAGAACCGGACATATTATTTTTTCCTCTAGCACGACCAATGGCATCAATTTCATCTATAAAAATAATAGATGGAGATTTTTCTTTTGCTTGTTTAAATAAATCGCGAACTCTAGACGCTCCAACACCAACAAACATTTCTACAAAATCTGATCCTGACAGCGAAAAGAAAGGCACGTGTGCTTCTCCTGCAACTGCTTTGGCTAATAAAGTTTTACCAGTTCCAGGTAATCCTACTAACAAAGCTCCCTTGGGTATTTTACCTCCCAAAGCAGTATATTTTTCAGGTTTTTTAAGGAAATCAACTATTTCTTGTACTTCTTCTTTGGCTCCTTCCAGTCCAGCAACATCTTTAAAAGTTGTTTTAACGTCGGTATTTTGATCGAATAATTTTGCTTTGGATTTACCAATATTAAAAATTTGACCTCCAGCACCGCCTCCAGTACCACCAGACATTCTTTTCATAATAAAAATCCAAATTCCAATAATAACCACAAATGGAAGTAATGAAATTAATATTTCACTCATTACATTATTATCGGTTTCGTATACAACTGTTGTTGCTATAGCATTTTCAGATTTTATTATATTAAGGCTATTCTCGAAATTTTGTAAATCTCCAAATTCAAATTGATAAGAAGCTTCTTTCCCATCAGATAGGAAACCAGATCCTTTTTTCTTTTTAGAGTGTTTTTCTTTGTCTTTCGCCTCTGGAGTAAGATATACTTTTGCAATCTTACGGTTAACAATTTCAACTTTATCTACATCTCCATCTCTTAAAAAAGACTCAAATTCTCCTTGAGTAGTTTTGTTAGGTTGAGACCAGCTTCCGCCACCAAAAACATTTAAGCCTATAAACACAATAATAATAGCTCCATAAATCCAGTAGCTATTAAATTTTGGTTTCTTTAAATCGGGTTTTTTATTGTCGTTTGCCATTAGGCTTCTTCTTTTTTAGTGGTTGTTTCTATGATAACTGATTTTGCATCGCCCCATAATCCTTCGATATTGTAAAACTCACGAATTTGTTTTTGGAATACATGCACTACTACATGAACGTAGTCTAATAATACCCATTCGGCATTATTACTACCTTCTACGTGCCAAGGTTTCTCTTGTATGGCTTTACTAACAGTTTTTTGTACAGAATTTACAATAGCATTTACTTGCGTATTTGAATTACCATTACAGATTATAAAATAATCGCAAACAGTGTTTTCTATGTCTCTTAAATCAAGAATTTCAATATCTTGTCCTTTAACTTCTTCAATCCCTTTTATAATTTGTGTTATAAGTTGATCTGTCCCTTTATCTTTCTTCAATATATTTTTTTTTATCCCAAATTATTGGGGTGTAAAGTTATTATTTTTTTGTTTATTGAAACGCTATTGTAACGTTACATTAACACTTTTTCTTATTTGCTGTGAATATAATCAAACTTAATGCCATTGACTCAACAAATTCTTACCTAATTAATTTAAGTAAGGCAGTGAAACTTGAAGACCCAACCATTGTTGTAACAAATAAGCAAACAAAGGGGAGAGGACAGCATGGAGCTAGTTGGCAATCTGTACCACAACAAAGTCTTTTGTTTAGTATGTTTAAAAGATTCGAAGACCTTTCTAGTAATAATATTTCTAGTATTGCTTATGCAGTTTCATTAGGTGTAGAAAATGCTTTCAAAAAAAATAAAATATCAAATATTGCTATAAAATGGCCTAACGACATAATGTCACACTCTAAAAAAATGGCAGGTATTTTAATTGAAAACCAGATTAAACAAGGCAATGTTGTTTCTTGTGTTATTGGAATAGGAATTAATGTAAATGAAGAAAAATTTGAATCACTACCTCAGGCTACTTCAATGTTATTAGCTACTGGAAATAAATATGATTTAAATGAAGTTTTGCATCATGTAATTGAAGAAATTTTAATTCAATTAACTAAAATAGAAAAAGGGGAGCATGCTGCTTTGAAAATAAAATATGAATCATCTCTTTTTAGAAAAGAGATGATTTCTGTATTTGAAGACCCAAGTGGTTATCGCTTTAATGGTAAAATAAAAGGAGTTAATGAAATTGGGCAAATTGTAATTGAAAATGAAAACGAAATTTCAACTTCATATCAATTAAAGGAAATTAAAATGTTGTTTTAACACTATAGTACGCCTAAGTTACTCGATAGGGTTTCTATAAATTTTGTAATAGGTCCTTTTATCATCATTGCCATCATGGGATTAAAATCTCCTTCAAATTGTAACACCACATCCGAAGATGTTTCGTTTATTGCATCAATGTTTCCTATTAATGTAAATGGAAGTTTGTCGCTAATAGCACCTAATGTTACTTTATTTGGAGAATTTACTTCTTTAACTTCTAAAGCTATTTCTGGCATTCCTTTTAAAGCAAAAACAAATGCATTATCTCTAATAACTTCAAATTTACTAATATTATCAGGCATTAGTTTTTCGAAATTTTTCACATCACATAAAAAATCACAAAGTTCTTCTGCAGATTTTTGAACGGTTACTTTTTTACTTGTTAAATTCATATTGTATTTTTATAATTATTGAAATTGGCAAAAACAATACCAATTATTTAGACCAATTCCCTGGATCAATTCTCCATTTTGAAAGAATTTCTGCTTCAGAGGAAGTAATGTAATTAGATTTTTCAGCTAGAAGTAATAAGTTTTCATAGTTGCTCAATGTGTGTAAAGTGACATTAGCGTTCTTAAAATTTTCTTCAGCAACTGCAAATCCATACGTAAATATGGCAACCATTCCTTTAACGTTAACATTTGCTTCTTCTAATGCTTCTACTGCTAATAAGCTGCTTTTTCCAGTACTTATAAGATCTTCAACGATAATCGCATTTTGTCCTTTTTCTATATGTCCTTCAATTTTATTTTGACGACCATGTTTTTTTGCTTCTGGCCTTACATAACAAAAAGGAAGGTTTAAAATATCTGCAACCAATGCGCCAATACCTATCGCGCCTGTAGCGACACCGACTATCACATCTGGTTTGCCGTAGATTTCTTCAATTTGTTTAGCTAGATTTTCTCTTAAGTAGTTTCTTATGACTGGATATGAAAGCGTTATCCTATTATCACAATAAATAGGAGATTTCCATCCTGAAGCCCATGTAAATGGATTTTGTGGTTGTAATTTAATTGCATTAATTTGCAAAAGTAATTCGGCCGTTTTTTGAGCTGTCTCTTTGTTTAAAATCATAGTACAAATGTATAAAGTTTTTGTTAAAGACATACCAATTATTCTCTCAACTAAAAAAAATATTGGAAGTCAGTATACTGCAATACCCTTAAAGATTGTAAATTTTAAAAAGCTGATTAAACAAATCATTAAAGGAGAATTATTTTACATTAATTTGTATCATAAAAATGAAGAGAAACTAGAGAAGTTTCTTAAAAAAAAATTACCTGTAGCTGAAGCTGCTGGCGGATTAGTGTATAATAATAAAAGAGAAATACTTTTTATATACCGTAACTCTAAGTGGGATTTACCAAAGGGTGGATTAGAAAAAGGGGAAACTTTTGAAGAAGCTGCAATAAGAGAAGTGGAAGAAGAAACGGGAGTGCAGGATTTGGAAATTAGAGGTTTTATCGCAAAAACGTATCATGTATTTAAACGCAATGATAAGTTTAAATTAAAAATCACATATTGGTACGAAATGTATACAGAGTATAAAGGTGAATTGGTGCCTCAAGCTAATGAGGGTATAAAAAAAGCAAAATGGAAAAACTTTGAAAAATCTCAAAAAGCTTTACAAGGTTGTTATGAAAATATAAAATTACTTTTTCCTAAAGAGTATTTAACTACCCACCCTAAAGATAGGGTATCGTAAATGTGATTTTTCGTAATTTTCGGATTGTTTATGAATCCAATCTAATTGCGTGTACCAGTTTTTTGAAAAACTTGGATCATTAACTTTCTTTGCTTCAAATTCCTTTTTAATATCTGGGTTGTTTTCTAAAAATTTAAAAGCCAGATCTTCCCAAACATACGGAGAAAATCCTTCTTTTTGTTGGAGTATCGTATCGAAAAAATTCCAATTAAAAAAAGAATCAGGCGCAGAGGGTTCTAAAGTTTCTAATAGATAGCGAACACTTTCTTGTTGGGTACTCACCATAAAGTCTCCTTTATATATTTTTACCGATTCTGTATTGGATTCTGCCTCTGTATTGTAATGTAAATAATGCCCTTCGTATGGATTTTTTACAGTTTCATACTTTTTTATTTTATAAACGATAGCTTCAATAATAGTATCGTTTTTAATCCTTTTTATTTTTACTTTATTAAGTTTTAAAAGTTCTATTATGTTCCACCAGCCTTTTGGAATAATATAGCTTTCAGGGATTACTACGGTTTGTTTAGGTTCGTAATGATTTTGATATGAAACTTCTTTAATAAATGGTTTGTTTCGATCGTATTTTAATCGGTTTGTATTTGTTAATTTACTTGGAATCATTTCACCTTCATATCCTTTAAACTGAATTGTAGAAGATGTAGTAGTATCTATTTTCCATGAGATAGGATAGGAGGTTCCTACTTTATATTTTTCGGAAGAGTACGTTGTTAATTTTTTTATTTTTTCAGCATCTTTATCAGCAATAGCTATAAAACTTTTCATCAACTCATAAGTTCCTTCTACTCTTTGATTGTAAGGTTTTAACATATGAGTTTCGACCATCATCCCTAAGGTGTTAAATAGGGTAGTGTATCCAGTAGAATATCTAGGAGAATCAAAAAATTGATTAAAGCCGCTTTCTGGAGTGCGGTTAAAAACATTAACATAAGGAGTAATGTCCCAATTTTTTTGAGCTAAGGAATCTTCTAATTGTGGCATTAATGAAGTATGTAAATAGCTACCTAGTTCGCCACCTAGTTTATTGTGTTGCGTAAATAAGTGTGTTAAAATATATTGGTAATCTGCACCGTTGCTTACATGATTGTCAATAAATAATGCAGGTTTTACAGTTCTAAATAAATCTGTAAAAGCTCTTGCGTTTTTTGTGTCGGATTTAATAAAATCTCTGTTAAGATCGAAATTTCTAGCATTTCCTCTAAAGCCATATTCTTTTGGCCCATTTTGATTGGTTCTGGAAGTCGAATTTCTATTAAGTGCACCGCCTATGTTATAAACCGGAATGACAGCAATAATAGTATTTTGCGGAGTTTTAATCTTTTTTTCAGCTAGATCTCTAATTAACATCATAGAGGCATCAATTCCGTCGCTTTCACCAGGATGGATGCCATTATTGATTAAGAGAATATTTTGTTTTTGATCCTTTGAGAATTCAGATTCGAAAGATCTATTTGGATTAAAAGTAACTAAGTGTAGGGGTTTCCCGCTATCAGTTTTACCCATTTGGTACATGGTAACCGATTGGTAGGTATCTGAAAGTTGTGAGTAGAATTTTATAATTTCATCATAGGTAGCTGTTTCTGTGCCATTTGATTTTTCAAAAACAGTATTGAAATTTAATTCTGAATCTTTTATTTCTTGTTTTGAATTACAAGAAGTGAATAATGAAAGTAGAATATTTATAGAGATTATGTAAAATATTTTCATAATGATTGGTTCTTTCGTATAAAAATTTTGATTTATATGCATAATAAATAAATTGCCTTGCTTATATTTGTTGCAATATTAATACTTAAATCAACATATTATGAAAAAAATTACATTTCTGTTTGCATCTTTAGGGGTAGCTTTTGGTATGCAAGCACAAAATTTTCAGGAAGAATCTAATACTCCTGTTAATTCAAGTTTCAGTCCTCAAGCAGTAGTTTGGGATCAATCAGTTTTAGGAACTAGTGGTATAATTTCTGATTATTCTACAGCTGATGATCAGGGAGTATATTCTACTGACGATTTTAATTTAACTGAATCAACTAGAATTGATAAGATAACTGTATTTGGTTTTCAAAATAATGAAAACTTAGACCAAGTTATAAGTGGTTTTGATATTTTTATTTATACAAATAGTGGAGCAAACACTCCTTCTGGAGATCCAACTCAAGTAGGTTCTGGTGTTGTTGAATTACCAAATATTAGTACGTTACCAATACCTCCAATTGCAGTTGAAATTGTACAAGATGGTGGAAGTTATACTTTTATTGTAGATATGACTGTGTCAAATGGAGGCGATGAAATAATACTTCCTGCTGGTGACTACTGGTTAGTTGCTTATCCTAGACTTAATATAACTCCTGTTTCTGAGGGTTCTTCTCGTTGGAATTGGTATGATGGTACTGCTCCTGACGCTGGTGTTAATGAAGCTCATTTAATTGATCCAGATGATATTTTTGGTGCTGGTGCAACTGCATGGACATCTTTTACTGACTTAGGATTAGATTTTGCAAGTACTGGTTTTACTGTTGAAGGTGAGCCTGCTTCTTTAGGATTTAACGATAATATTTCTGAATTAGCTTCAGTGTATCCAAATCCTACAAAAGGCATTTTAAATGTAGATATGCCATCTAGTATAAGTGTTAAAAGTTCTAACCTTTACAACTTATTAGGGCAAGATACAGGATTAAGATTAGTAAACGGAACAATGAATATTTCTGAATTATCTAGAGGTGTATACATTTTAAATGTTGAAACTTCTGCTGGTACTTTAACTCAAAAAGTAGTTAAAAACTAGTATTGTATTTCATTTTTCATAAAAGGAAGCCTCAATTTTTGAGGCTTTTTTTTATTTTAAAAATAGATATAATTATCAATATTGTAACAATTATATAAAAATGACGTCTATAAGTAAAGGGTTTATTAAGAATTCTTTAACTTTAACCAAAGCTATTAAATTATTTATTATGAAAAAGATTCTATTTCTAGGCGCACTTGTTTTATTACTTGCATTTCAGTCCTGTAAGGACTACTCTAGAGACGTAGCTACTAAGGGTGAAATAGAATTGATATCACCACAACAGGTTTACGATGCGGTGTATAGTGAAGATACTGTTCAGTTGGTAGACGTGAGAACTCCAGAAGAGTATAAAGAAAGTCATTTAAAAGGAGCTCAAAACATTTGTGTGACTAGTGATGATTTTAATGAAAAAGTTAAAACCTTAGATAAAAATAAGCCTGTTTATGTGTATTGCAAAAAAGGTGGTAGAAGCGCAAATGCTGCTAAGCAATTAAAAGAAATGGGTTTTACTAAAATTTACGATATGGATGGAGGAATATTATTGTGGGAAGAGCATAAATTAGAAGTAAGTAAGTAATTAAATAAAGTATTTAAAATAAAAAAGCCCAGTAAATTATTACTGGGCTTTTTTATAATGTAGTATTTTGGAAAGTCTATTTTAATCTACAAGTAGGGCATTCAAAACTGTTTTTTCCTTTTTTTAGTTGAATTCCATCAATTTTATTGATTACAAAGTCCTGAATAAAAGCATAATTGGATGAGTGATTATTAACATCGATTTGTTTGTCCTCATACATTTCACGAATGATATTATCATACTCCTGTTTTCCCCAGCAATTAGGGCAGTATCCTTCAGGAGTTTCACCTTTTGATTCGATTGCTGGTTTCCTGAAAAACTTTATTATTGTTTCTATCATGTTTTTTTATTGATTATGAAAGGTCGTAAATTTTGTAAATTCCTTACTTCATTTGTATTAAATGAAATAGATCGATCGATTCTTGCTTTTATATTCTTATTGTCTATCTCGCTAAAAGTTTTTTCGAAACTTTATAAGTAGCGGAATAATTAAGTCCAACTTGGCCAGTTTTAAACGTCAAAAATGCTTTCTTGAACCATCGTGGATCTGTAGCTTTCTTTTTATGGTCTAAATGTCCTGATACCTTATAAGGTTCTCCATTCAACGAAGGCTTGATTTCATAAATACTAATTCCAAAATGTTCCGCTCGTTCAAGAACAGTTTCAAAATCTGATTCAGAAAAATATTGAATATCCTCTTGATCAAAACCGTCATTCAAATTTTTCAAATCTGTAAATACATGTTGCTCTAAGAATTCAGTTTGTTCCATAATTTTATTGTTGGTAACTTATTTTATAAGTCGTCAAAGGTACTCTTTATAGCTTTATACTTTGCGATTTTTGATTGTAATTAAATATAGCTAAAAGAACCATATACAAAGTTGAGGAAGTAATTCTGATTTAAAATAAATATAAAACAGATTTTAAATCAAAACACCTAGCGTTTAGTGAAAAATCATTTTGGATTCGACGAAAATATTTAATTTTAAAGTTCACTATAACGTCTAGTTATTTTGTCTTTTTTATGACTATCTTTAAAGGTGTAGAATAGTCTTGCCTGACAAGATAAATTTCCCGTGGAAGGAGGAGGCCTGTTAGTTTACTAGATAACTCACAGAACGTAAATATAGAAGTTCAAATAAGTAAATCGTCAATGCTATTTTAAAGTAAATTGATGAGTATCTTTAATGTAAATGATTAAAAATGTTTAAGCACGAACATATTATTAATGCAATCCCAGATTCCTTAATGGTTTTAAATGGAGATTGTGAGATCGTTTTCACAAATGATTCATGGAAAAACTTCAATATAAAAACCTCAGGTAATTCTAAAAATTCAGAATCAGGATTAAAATATTTAAAAATCCGTAATAAAGTTACTAATAAAGATAAAGAAAGAGATCGCAAAGCTCACAAGGGCATTTTGTCTATAATTAATAAGGAGACTGATCTTTTTGAAATGGAATACCCTTGTCATAGTGCTGATGGAAGTCAATGGTTTTTGTTAAGGGCAACTAAAATAAAAGAAGTTAAGATGATGGTCTTATTGACCCATATTGATGTCACGGCCGTTAAAATACGAGATGAAAAGCCAGCCGAAAATTTTAGGGATATTATTAAGGGTGCACAGAGGGAAGAAGTTAATAGAGGGGAGCAGGAACTGTCGTTTAGTCTATCCAATATTGTGGAGCAAACAGCCGATTCTTTAATGATTACCAATAAAGAAGGTATAATTATATACGCAAATAAGGCTGCGCTAGAACTTAGTGGGTATAAAAAAGAAGAATTGTTAGGTACAAAACCTACTGTTTTAAATTCTGAAAAGTATAGTTCTGGTTTTAATAAAAATTTATGGAATACGATCCATTCGGGAAAGGTGTTCAGAAAGGTTATAGTGGCCAAGACAAAAAATAATGAACTATATCATGAGGAGACCACAATAACGCCTATCAAAAATAAAAAAAATGAGATTACAAATTTAGTATTTATAGGTTGGAATATAAGTGAACGTGTGTTGGCGGAAGATGCCTTGAAGCAGAGCGAAGATAAGTTACGTGCCATTTACGAATCTACAAAAGATGCGATAATGATTTATAATGGGACGATATTTTTGGATTGTAATTTGGCAACTTTAAAAATGTATAATTATGCTGGTAAAGAACACTTTTTAGCAATGACTATGGAAGATTTATATCCTGAGTTTTTGCTAAATGGAAAGCCAACCACTGACCTAATAAAAGAGCAAATGGAGAAGGTTTTATTAAGAGGGGCCTCTGATTATGAGTGTGTTTCCAAGCGTAAGGACGGAACGGTGTTCGATTCTGAAATATCTCTTATTAAAATTGGAATAAATGGACAGACGCTTGTTCAAGTAGTAGTAAGAGATGTTTCTTTACAAAAAAACGCAAAACAAAATCTCATACAATCAAAGGAAAAATATAGGGCGCTAGCCTCTCGGATCGAAAGCATAAGAGAAGATGAAAGAACACTTATTGCAAGGGATATTCATGACGATCTTGGGCATTCCCTAACGGCACTACTCATAGACTTACATCTTATTAGTAAAAAACCGGAATGTAAGGACAACGAAATAGAAGTTGAATTAAATGCCATGATTGATTTAACAAACCGTGCCATTGAAACAACTCAGAAAATAGCAACAAACCTTAGGCCAGGAATATTAGATAATCTTGGGCTTAGTGCTGCCCTTGAGTGGCAACTTGAAGAGTTTACCAAAAGAAATAAAATGAAATTAGATGTCTCTATCCAACAAGATAGCTCCGAACAAGTCAATATAAAAATATCCACAGCTATATTTCGTGTTTTTCAAGAAATACTAACCAATGTGTCACGGCACTCTAAAGCAACAAGTTTAAAGGTTGTTTTAAGAAATGACAATGAAAATATCCAGCTTTTTGTTGGTGATAATGGAATAGGGATAACAAATAAAAATATCAATCATATAAAATCTTTGGGAATTCTTGGCATGCAAGAAAGAACCAATATTGTAGGCGGTAATTTTTCAATTATTTCACCTAAAAATGGCGGAACCGAAATAACAGTTAAAATTCCGAAGCAAGATAAATACTATAACGATGTTAAAAATACTATTAGTTGATGATCATGAAATTTTAAGGCAAGGATTAAAAAAAATAATCGAAGACGAGTTTACCAAAGTGCAATGTGGAGAAGCAGAGAATGCAGCAGAAGCCATAAAATTAGCATTTAATCAACCTTGGGATATTATTATAATGGATATAAATATGCCTGGTAGAAATGGCCTTGATGCGATTAAAGAATTAAAAATAAATGGGTTAAAAACCCCAATTTTGGTTTTAAGCATGTATCCAGAAGATCAGTTTGCGTTGCGGGTAATTAAAGCGGGTGCTTCTGGGTATCTTACTAAAGATAGTGCTCCAGTATTATTGGTGAAAGCCATTAAAACCATACTCGACGGCAAACAATATCTAACAGAATCAGTGGCTCAAATATTGATTTCAGATGTTAGGAAAGAAGATTATTCAAATTCCCATTCCATTTTATCGGACCGAGAATTCCAAGTATTGCAATTAATTGGAAGAGGCCTAACGGTTTCGCAAATTGGTAAAGAACTGTCATTAAGTGTGAAAACAATAAGCACCTATCGTTCCCATATTCTTTCTAAAATGAACATGAAATCCAATGCGGATATGATTCTCTACGCTCTAAAAAAAAATCTTGTAGATTAAATTTCTTCAGTCAATTTCAAGGCATTTAAATAAACATTTATTTGCCCTTTTATTTTACTTGATAGATAATTGTAAAATACATAAGCGCATAGGACAAACACCTATGCTGATTTAAGACTTTCTCCTAATAGTAAATCTGTAATTTAAGCCTAAATTATGGTATCTCTCTATGGGTGAAAGCGTTGTTGTAAAAGATTCAAGATATTTAAGAATCAGACTACACAATATTATTTCGAAAATAAAGGGAATCAATAAGATCTAGAAAGTGACAAAGTAAATTAGATTGTATTAGGGTAATCTCACTTAATATAAAAAATCTTGATATTTCTATACCGGGAAAAGGAATGCTTTTTTATTCTGGAACTGGTTAAAAATGAAAAGCCGGAATTTATAGTGTGTATATTCGCAAACTATTTATATCCCAAATAACGATAATGATCTATGAGATTACCGTAGATTAATTTTAACAAGTATTTATTTTCTATCAAGATGAAAAGCTCCAATGTAAAAATAAATGAAAGAGAAAAACAATTTGAGGAACCCTATGGGGAATCTGGAGATGCTGTGTTTGTATATGTAAATGGCTTACTTACTGATTGTAATGAAGCGACTTTAACTATGTTTAATTATAAATCTAAAGAAGCAGTTCTAAAAACTCCCTCTTCTAAAATGTCTCCAAAACTTCAACCTGATGGTGCATCATCATTTGAAGAACAAGAGGAGATGATTAAAATTGCTTTAGAAAAAGGAACACATCGATATGATTGGGTATATACCAGAAGTAATGGAGATGACTTTCCTGTTGAGGTATTGTTAATGTCAATTTCTAATGAATCTAATCATAAAGTTATTTATTCAGTAATAAAAGATGTTACCGACCAGAGTCAAGAAAAAGAATCAATAAAAAAATTAATTAAACATATAAAAGAATTAGAAATAAGCAATATAGCATTAGAGAAATCTAAAAGTGCTAGATTAATTATAATGCAAGAAGCCAAAGTGCAAAAAGAACGAGCAGAGAACATACATGCTCAACTTAAGGCTTCCACAGGAGAATTAAAGAAATTAACTCATGCCGTAGAACAAAGTTTTGCAACAATTGTTATTACCGATAGAATTGGTAAGATTGAGTATGTTAATGCAGCATTTACTAAATCTACAGGATGCTTACCTGATGAAATTATAGGAAAAACACTTCACCTTTTAAAATATAACCAACACACCAGTCAATTTTACGAAAACATATGGCAAACTATTTTAGATGGTAAAACTTGGAGAAGAGACATTATCTTTAAGAAAAAATCAGGTGAAGAATATTGGCAAAGCGTATCTGTTTCTCCTATTCACAACGAAAAAGATGAAATCACTCATTTTGTAGCTGTGAAAGAAGATATTACGGAGCGAAAAAAAATGGAAGAAAAGCTTTTGGATTCAAAAAACAAAGCAGATAAAGCAAACCAAGCCAAGAGTAGTTTTCTCGCAAATATGAGTCACGAAATACGAACACCAATGAACGCCATAATAGGTTTTTCTGATATTTTAGCGAACCAAATTAAGGAACCATCTCAGCTTCAATACCTTAATTCTATCCAGTCCAGCGGAAAAATATTGTTAACCTTAATAAATGATATTTTAGATTTAAGCAAAATTGAATCTGGAAAAATTGACATTCATTATAAGCCAACAAATATTAAATTACTTATTCAAGAGGTCATTAATATACTTAAGGTGCATGCGGAAGAAAAAGGGTTGCATATTAATATGGTAATTTCAGAAGATTTCCCAAATACATTGGTTATTGATGAACTAAGAGTTAAACAAATTATAATAAACCTGCTAAATAATGCCATAAAATTTACAGAGCAAGGATTTATAGAAATAGAAGTAACAGCCAAAAATACATCTACCTATCATCTCGATTTAATATTAAAAATTAAAGATACCGGAATTGGTATTTCTAAACCAGATCAATTAAACATATTTAATGCATTCAAACAGGTAGATATGCGGGATAATAAAAAATATGAAGGAACAGGTTTGGGGCTTACTATTACTCAGCAATTATTAAAATTAATGAATGGGACGATAGGATTAACAAGTAAAAAAGGCAAAGGCAGTCTTTTCACTGTTTTTTTAGAAAAAGTTAAAATTAGTAAGGAAGAGGAAGCAATTGAAGAAGAAATTGATTTTGATGCTGTTTCAATTCAATTTAAAAAATCTACCATACTTATTGTTGATGATAATATAAATAACCTTGAATTAATTAAAGAATATTTGAGTAATTATAATTTTAATATTATTGCAGCTGTAAATGGACAAGAAGCCCTTATGGCGTTTGGGGAACATAATCCTGATTTAGTTTTCTTAGATTTAAAAATGCCAATTATGGATGGCTTTGAAGTTAATAATGCTATCAAGAAAAATTCAGATTGGTCCCATATTCCTGTTATTGCAATTACTTCATCAGTATATAGCAATGATAAAGAGAAAGCGATTTCGGATGGGTTTATTAGTTTCATTGAAAAACCTGTAAGCCGAAAAGAGATACTAAAAACGCTTTTAAAATACGTTAATCATACAATTGTTATTACAGGTATAGAAAGTGTTGATGAAGTAATTCATGAGCCTATAGAAAAACTGGAAGAGCTAATCTTAGAAGTTGAAGATAAAGTAATGCCGATATACGAAGATTTATTAAAAATTAGACAAAAGAAAACAGTGCTTGTTTTAGCTAACCAGCTCAAAGAAACTGGTAAAAAATTTAAATCAGCTTATATAATAAACTACGGAGAAGAATTGCAATCGGCATGCGAATCGTTCAATATTCCTAAAGAGAGGAAGTTAATAAAACAATTTTTATTTTATATAAAAGATTTACATAGCCCAGTTAATGATGAATAATAAATATAAAATTCTAATCGTTGACGACAATGATAAAAACATACAGGTAATAGCAAATTTACTTTCCGAAAACAACTACAACGTAGACTATGCATTAAATGGTCCTGATGGTTTAAGCTTAATTAAATCGCAAAACTTCGATCTTATTCTTTTAGATATTATGATGCCTAATATGGATGGTTATGAAGTATGTAAAAGGATTCGTGAAGATGAAACCATTAAAGAAATCCCCGTCATTTTTCTCACCGCTAAAACAGATATTGAAAGCATTAAAAAAGCTTTTAACTATGGAGGATTAGATTACATTAGCAAACCATTTAATGGTGATGAGTTATTGGCGAGAGTTAAAACACATGTAGAATTAAAAACTATTAAAGAGGAACTAAGAAATGTAAATGAAGGGCTGGAAAAAAAGGTTTTAGAGCGAACTACTGAATTGGATAAGGCAAATAAAAAATTGTTAGGAATCGATAAAGCAAAATCGCAGTTTATAAAAATAATTAGCCATGAAATTAGAACACCTTTAAATGGTATAATTGGAGGTTTATCACTTCTTAAAGATAGTGGGCTAACAGAAGAAACTACCTCTTTATTTAATATTCTGGATTTATCTGCAAAAAGACTAGAGGCTTTTTCTAAAAAAGCTTTAGATATAAGTCTCTTTAGCTCATATAGCAAAGAGATGTTGAAGCTAAAAAAAACAAATATTAATGATTTAATATCAAGCATTATAAATAGAAAAGAATGGAGTCGCAATGGAAAAGAAATTAACTTTATAAAAGCATTTAATACGAATATGAAGGTGATTAGTATTGATTCTAAGTATTTTAAAAAATGTTTATATAATATTATCCATAATGCTATAAAATTTTCGCCGAATAAAGGCCAAATAATAATTACATCTATTGAGAAAGACAATCAATTAATCATTAACATTAAAGATGAAGGTATCGGTTTTGAAAAAGGATTTTCTATTAACGATATTAAAACTTTTGATAATAAAAATCATTTTGATGAAAACCCTGGATTGGGTCTTTATTTATCAAATCAAATTATTAAAGCCCATGGAGGATATTTGGAAAATGGTAATAACACAGAAAAAGGCGCTTTTGTTAACATTTGTATTCCTTTTTAATTCCACCACATAATGAAAAATAATAAATATAAAATTCTAATCGTTGACGACAATGACAAAAATATACAGGTCATTGCAAATTTGCTTTCTGAAAGCAACTACAATGTAGACTATGCGTTAAACGGTCTTGATGCATTAGGTTTAATTAAATCGGAAAACTTCGACCTTATTCTTTTAGATATTATGATGCCTAATATGGATGGTTATGAGCTATGTAAAAGGATTCGTGAAGATAAAGTAAATAAGGAAATCCCTATCATTTTTCTTACAGCTAAAACAGATATTGAAAGCATTAAAAAAGCCTTTAAATATGGTGGATTAGATTACATTAGTAAGCCATTTAATAATGATGAGTTATTGTCAAGAGTTAAAACTCATGTAGAGTTAAAAATTATTAAAGAGAAGCTAAGAGAGGTAAATAAAGGACTGGAAGAAAAGGTTTTAGAGCGAACGGCTGAATTGTTATTAGCTTATGAGAATGTAAGTCAATTAAAAAAACAATTAGAGGAGGTAAATATTTCATTAAAAGAAGAAATATCACTTGCCTTTAATTATGAAAATTTAGTGTACAGTAGCGAAGAAATTAGTGACGTTTTAACCCAAGTTGAACAAGTCTCTGGTACAAATGCTACAGTATTGTTACTTGGCGAAACTGGAACTGGTAAAGAGCTTATAGCGAAGGCTATACATAATACAAGTAAAAATAAAAATGGTTCGTTAATACGAGTTAATTGTGCGGCTATACCTGCCGAGCTATTAGAGAGCGAATTATTTGGACACAAAAAAGGTTCTTTTACTGGCGCTATAAAAGATAGAATTGGTAAGTTTCAATTAGCTGATGGTGGTACACTTTTTTTAGATGAAATTGGAGAATTACCTCTAGCATTGCAACCAAAATTATTAAGGGCTATCCAAGAAGAAGAAATTGAGCCCATTGGGGGCTCGAAAATTGTTAAATTAAATTTAAGAATTATTGCTGCTACCAATAAGAATATTGAAAAAGAAGTTGAAACTAAATGTTTTAGACAAGATTTGTTTTTTAGATTAAATGTATTTCCAATAACTATTCCACCACTTCGAGAAAGAATAGAAGATATACCTGTTTTAATTAATCACTTTATAGATAAATTCTGTAAAAAATATAATAAAAGGATAGAATCAATATCAAACTCTTCCTTACAACAAATGAAGGTTTACCCTTGGCCAGGCAATGTAAGAGAACTGGAAAACGTGATTGAGAGAGCTGTAATTATTTCAAATCAAGACATTTTAGTACTCAAAGAATTTGATGATTTCACTAAAAGTAAACCTGTAAAAAGAAATAACACTTCGCTGGAGGAGATACAGAGCAATCATATTATTAAAACACTAAACCTTACCAAATGGAAAATTAGCGGTAAAGATGGAGCTGCTGAATTTTTAGATATTAAACCAAGTACTTTAAGAGACCGAATGAAGAAATTTGGAATTAAAAGGCCAAAGCAATAATCACGGTATTTCATCATTTCTAAGGCAAATAACTTAACTTCACGCTATTCCGTTTCCTAATATTTGCTTGCAATTATAGTGTTAAGCTTTACTCTTCTATATATCAAATCATTACAACAATTTTTTTATTAAATATTTCACTTGGCATCACAATTGCATAACATCGTGTAGATAGCCGTGGGTTTCAATGTTTAAAGTTTTATAATCAAAAAAAACAACTAGATCAATAATAGTTGCTTTAAACTACTAGTGAAAGATGTTCGATTTAAAAAAAAATCGTAAAAAAATAATTTTTATTACAAACGCATTGTCTTTGAAAACTAAATATTTCAATTTAAATAGTAAAATATCACCCAATTATATACGCAAGAGTATATAATGAAATTAACGATTAAAAACCAAATAATTACTAGTTCTAAAAACGTGTGTTATACTATGTCAAGAAGAAAAGCTTGTAAAAGGGTTGGGCAGTTCATCTTTTTAAGCCTTTTTTTTTAAATGATTTATTTTAGTATAAATATATTATTAATTTTTGTTAAACAAATTTATGAAAACTATTGTAACCTGTTTCTTTGTGCAACTTTTTCTATTGACTTCAAGCGGCCTTTATGCTCAAGTTGGTATTGGTACCACAGTACCTGACACTTCTTCAATCCTCGATGTTTCTTCCAATTCTAAAGGATTTTTGATGCCACGATTAACCACAGCAGAAAGAGATGCTATAATACTCCCAGCTGCAGGTTTAATGATTTACAATTCTACTTTGAATGATGGTCAATTAAATGCTGGAACTCCATCGGTACCTAGTTGGATAGGTATTAAAGGACCAGATGAATCTATGATTGATTCCGTTACTAAAGGTGATATTATTAGTACCACATCCACCACTAATTTGTTGGTGCCAGGTATGACGATATCACCTCAAACAGGTACTTATCTCGTTTTATTTAATGCCCAGCACAACGTAGCCGGTAATCTATCATTTAGTTCAAGCCAAGGTGTTATTGATGCCGCAAGTTTATACGACGAATTAATGGCATTTCCAGGTGGGCAATTTCACGGACTAACTTTTGGAAGTGGAGAGACTTTGTCTCCAGGTGTCTATGACGTTTCTGGAGCGCCATCGATTGCTGGAATACTTACGTTGAATGGGGGCGGAGATCCAGATGCTGTATTTATTATTAGAGGTTCTGGTGCATTTACTACGGGAGTGGGTGCAACTGTAGTATTGACAGGAAATGCAAGTCCTGAAAATGTTTTCTGGGTGTCTGGCCAAGCCATGTCTACAGCCGCTAACACAACAATGAAAGGAACAATGCTTGGTGGTGGCCTTGGTGCTGGAGCAGTGTCATTAGGTGCTGATTCGGATCTTGAAGGAAGGCTGTTTACAAAGTCAGGAGCAGTAACCTTGGCAGCGAACGTCACTCTTACTGTCCCAACGGGTAGTTCTCCTGTTAATTTAGGGGTGCTTTCCACATTTGCAATGTGGAGTTCTTCAGGTGCAGTTTCAGATGTTGCAACTTCTACGATTACTGGAGATGTGGGCACGGCATTAGGAGCTCTGACAATTTTAGGTACACATACTTCTGGGGTAGAATATCCTGCTGGCATAACAATGTGTAACTTAATTACTACTACTACTACTTACTCTATTTATCAAAATGGGGCTGAGGTAGTAAATTCTAGTCGAACAATCAAGTCGCTGAGTTCGATGGTGTCTCTCCAGGCAATGGTTACTCTAACCGCAGGAGAAGCAATTGAAGTACGGAGTAAAGTTGATAATGGTGAAGCGACGCTTGACAATAGAACCTTATCGTTGATTAATTCTGGATTTTAATTGCTTTTAATTTAAAACTAATAAATTTAGTGTCTCTAAACAATCTCAATATCCCTTTTTTATTAAAAATATATTTATGAAAATTATTTTAAATTATTTCTTGATGCCACTTGTTTTATTGATTTCAATTAGTCTTTATGCTCAGGTTGGTATTGGGACAACAACAATTGATGCTTCTTCTGTTCTGGATGTTTCTTCCAGCAGTAAAGGACTTTTAATGCCACGATTATCCACAGCACAAAGAGATGCAATCACATCTCCAGCGACAGGCTTAATGATTTTTAATACTACATTGAATGATGGTCAATTAAATGTTGGAACTCCCTTAATACCAAATTGGATAGGAGTCAAAAGGACGAATATTGATTCTGTTACTGAAGGCGATATTATTAGTACCACATCCACTACTAATTTGTTGGTGCCAGGTATGACGGTGTCGCCTCAAACAGGTACTTATCTCGTTTTATTTGCCGGCACAATCAGACAAAAATTTAGTTCTGCCCAAGGTGTTATTGATCTGGCCGCGATATACCAAGACTTAATGGCTGAAACGAGCACTGGGACTCACGGTCTTGTTTTTGGTAATGGAGAGACTTTGCTTCCGGGGGTCTATGACGTGACAGGAGCAACATCGATTGCCGGAACACTTACATTGGATGGTGGTGGAGACCCAAATTCCGTGTTTATTATTAGAAGTACTGGGGCTTTTACTACAGGAGCAACTACCACAAATGTAGTTTTGACCAATGGAGCAAGCTCCAATAATATATTCTGGGTGTCTGAAGTAACCATATCTACAGGAGCTGACTCAATAATGAAAGGAACCTTGGTTTCTCCTGCCGGAGCGATTGCATTGGGAATCAATACGAACCTTGATGGAAGGATGTTTACAAAGGCAGGAGAATTAAGTATAGCGGCGAATAGTGTTCTTACCGCTCCGTCGGGTAGTTCTCCTATTGATTTAGGGGTGCTTTCTTCATTTGTGATGTTTACCTCAGCTGGTGCGGTTTCAGATACCGCACCTACTTTGATTACTGGAGATGTGGGTACGGCATTAGGAACTATCACAATTTCAAGTACACATACAGGGATGATGTATTCTGCTGGTATATTGAGTTCCGGAACCACTACTACTTACAGTATTTATCAAAATGGGGCTGAGGTAGTGTATTCTAGAATAATAATTGATTCAGAGAGCTCAGTGGTGTCTCTCCAGGCAATAGTTACTCAAACCGCAGGGGAAGCCATTGAAGTACGTTGGAAAGTTGATACTGGTGAAGCGACGCTTAACAATAGAACCTTATCGTTGATTCAATCTGGATATTAATTGCTTTCAAAAGTATATACTGATAGCATAAGCAATTGCAACAAAACTAAATTAATTTCTTACGTTAAGTACAATCCATCGGGTTCCATCATATACTAGTTCAATAGCGCCTTGACCAGATGTTGATTCAGTGCCTGAACCATACGTAATTATTCTATTGGTAGTAATTGATTGATTAGATTCATTTCCAACACCCATGCTTATGTTTTCTTTAATAAAGTTGAACCAATTTTATTCCAAAAAGGGGGTGAACGCAAGGCTACAGCTACGACCCCGCCCCCTTGTTTTTTTGAAGTGGTTTGGTGTTAACTTTAATTTGGTAGGCTTTTTTTATAAGGGGTTTTTCCCCTCAATAAATAGGGTTTTTCCTAAAAGAAGTTTGAATTGTATTGTATAAGTTTACCATAGATATATTATTAGAGTTAGGAATTTTAATAAATATCTAACTAACCAACTAATTAAGCAGAGCCATTACGCCATTTGTAGTGGCTTTTTTTGTGTGATAAATATTAGTGTAAACACCTATCATTTAATAAATAAATAAATTTATCTTGAACTTTTTTAAAAATCAATTTTATGAAAACAAGTATTATAAAACATATTACAATTATTTTTTGCTTTCTATTGTTGTCTCCAACATTATCATTAGCACAAGAGGTTGAGAGAACACCACAAGAAATGCACGATATGTTTATGAAAAAACATAAGAAAAAAAAGATTGCAGGATTTGTAACACTAGGAGTAGGAGTAGCTTTAATAACTTCAGGGTTTTTATATGGTGGTAATGAACACGATTATAATAGTGCTGGGCTTGTTTTAGGTGGAGCAGTTTTATCTTTAGGAAGTATCCCTTTCTTTATTTCTGCAAGAAGAAGTAAAAATAAGGCAGATTTGGTTTTAAACAAAAAAACAGTTGTGTTAGGAGTATCCAATTCATCCAATAGTTATTCTTTGTCTGCTACCTTTTCATTTTGAAAATATCTTTTTCGATATAGTTAAATATTAGAGTATCACTTATTGAATTGGGTGGTGTTTTTTTATGTCATCAACTCCCAATTCTTACTAGGCATTTCTATTGGTAATAATTCAAGTATCATTGTAGGCTTACTGCCGTACTTATAATAAAGAAACCCTTTCTTACCAGTAGCAACTAACAACCAATTATTTACATTAGTTGGTTCTGGATAACCTTTGGTTTTTAATGCACGATTTAATCTTTTCGGAGTAATGATACTTAATACCTTCTGAATATCCGATTGATTGTTGTTTATGAAATACAATTACTTTGGTTTTAAAAATAAATAAATTGAAGTTGTTTAAAGGCTGCTAAAAACACAAGTACTTACACCGTTTTTTACACCTAAAAATACAAAACCCTTACAGTCAATTAGATGTAAGGGTTTTTGTGGAGCCGGGGAGATTCGAACTCCCGTCCAAACGTGCAATTATAAAGCTTTCTTCATGTTTAGTCTTCATTTAAATTTTCGTCCAATTGCCGGTTGAAAACTACCAACGCAAGGCTTATCTTTAATTTGAGTTTCGCAAGTACATCAAAGCACTATACAAGCTAGGTTTACTTTTACGAAGTCTCTATATCGAAAGCCGCAAACCAAGGCGTTCGAGAGACTTCCTGCTTGCCCGCCTAGCGGGCCGAGGCATTATCCTACTGTAATTCGGATTATGCAGCTAGGGCGTAGTTGTTCTCGCCGTTTAAAAAGTGTGAAATATGATATTTACGAGCTGTATCCCAGCGCTCGACATGCTTACTTTACAATTAGACCCGCTGTCAAAACCAGTCGGCCCCATTTACCTAATAAATAGGTACCTCTTTAAAAGAGGGTGGTTTCAAAGAACAATAGCAAAAATCCATTTTGCCAAAGGAATGCAAAGATATAATAATACTTGTATCTTTGATGCTCTAATCTATTATTTCAAAATTCATACCAAATGCCTATAAAATTTGCAATTATTAAAGAACGAAAGTCACCACCAGATCGAAGAGTCGTTTTTTCTCCAAAAAAGTGCCAAAAAGTCTTAGCGACATTTCCGGAGGCAAGCATAAAAGTGGAACGTAGTGATGTAAGAGTTTTTAATGATAGTGCTTATTTGGATGAGGGTATTGAAGTTAGTGATGATGTTTCAGATTGTGATGTTTTAATAGGAGTAAAAGAAGTGCCTATTTCTGCATTAATACCTAATAAAAAATATTTTTTCTTTAGCCATACCATCAAACACCAACCTTATAATAGAGGTTTATTACAAGCGGTTTTAAAAAATAAAATTGAATTGTATGACCACGAAACTATTGTTAAGGAAAATGGAGCAAGATTAATAGGCTTTGGACGTTATGCTGGATTAGTTGGAGCTTATAATACTTTTAGAGCTTTAGGAATTCGTGATGGTCTATTTAATTTGCCTAAAGTTGAAACTTTAGCAGATTTTGCTGAAATGAAATTAGAACTTGACAAAATTAAACTTCCAGCAATTAAAATTGTTTTAACGGGTAGAGGAAAAGTAGCAAAAGGAGCAAAAGAAATTTTAGAACACCTTAAAATTAAAGAAGTTTCTGTAAAAAAGTATTTAACGAAAACTTATAAAAAAGTTGTGTTTTGTGATATTGATGTCAACCACTATAATAAAAGAATTGATGGAGCTAAATTCAATAAAAAAGAATTTTATAATGACCCTTCAAGTTATGAAAGTAACTTTATGCGTTTTGCAAAAGTGAGTGATGTGTTCTTAGCTGGTCATTTTTATGGAGAAAATGCACCCTTTTTATTTACAAGAGAAGATGCTAAACATCCAGAGTTTAACATCAATATGGTGGGAGATATATCCTGTGATATAGATGGGCCAGTAGCGTCTACGCTTAGAGCGTCTACTATTGCAGATCCTTTTTATGGGTACAATCCTAAAACCGAAAAGGAAGCAGCCTTTGATGATGCTAATGCTATTACGGTGATGGCTGTAGATAATTTACCTTGTGAATTACCTAAAGATGCAAGTGAAGGGTTTGGAAGAATGTTTTTCAATCAAGTAATACCTGCATTTTTTAATAATGATGAGGATGGGATTTTGGAAAGAGCAAAAATCACTACTCCAGAAGGGACTTTAACCAAAAGGTTTTCTTATTTGCAAGATTATATAGAGGGTCGCGATTAAATTTTCTTTAAAACAATAGGTTCTTTAGTGAGTATTTCTATAACTTGATTGTAGAAGTCTTTTAGATTTTGATAATTAGTGGCTTCAAAGCGGTAATCATTTAATTTAAAACTAAATCTCAAATTTACTTTACCGTCTTTGTTACTGTAAATAACTGTGCAATCTCCCGCATCATTCATTAATTTAATTTTTTTGTTGTTAGGCATTTGTTCAACTTCATACTTATTATTTAAATTTAAAGTAATCATATAGGTATTAGTTATAGGATAACCAATGTCTACTAAATAATTTCTTTCTTTTAATTTAAATGGGTTTTCGGTAATACTATTTTGTAAAAAATAGGGAAAAACATAAACACTATTTCCTGCAGTTTCAGGACTAAAATTAATAGAATATGTTTCCTTTATATTCGAGGATAAATCATTTTTGTTTTCTAGTTTATAATCATTTATCTCTAAATCGTTTATAAAGCTTTCTTTCTTTACTATATAATTTGATTCGTTTGAGCTATTTAATTCATTTCGAATTTCCAATGCCTTATAGCCTGTGTGCATTTCATTTACATTACCAGTAATGATATCATCATTAATAGATAATTGAGCATTGATGTATTCTATATTTTTTTTATGAGGTTTAATAGGAAACCAAAAGCTTCCTTTTTTAAAATCCATAACTCTTACTTGCACATTTAAAGCATTAAAAGGGATTAAACCAAATGGTAAATTGTTATCTGAAGCATCCAACAAATAATCATTTTCTCCAATTTTAAGATATACCAAAACATAATTAAAATCTGTTATAACGGGAAAACTTGTGTTTGGAAGTCCATTTTCTCTTGTAGAATGTAATACTAATTTTGCATCTAGATTGGCAGCTTGTAATGCATTAATTAAAGAAAGATTAATTTCGGATGTGCTACCAGACATGTTTTCGTAGGCTTTTTTAACTCTGGAATGTGAGAACATTCCATGTTTACCATTCCAATTAAAATGTTGTTGTATTTGATAATATATCTTTTTTGCTTTTTCTAATTCATCTGGATTAGAAAGAACATTTTCAGGAATAATATTTTCAAAATAACTGTTATTATTAAGCTGTTTTCCTAAATCTTTGTCATATTTAAACTCTTTATCTACGTCTTTCCACGTTTTAGAGAATGTTTCTTTACTTCCTCTAAAATCGTAAAAAGTCATTAATTCGTAATCGACTCTTGCTATATAATTTTCCTTTGCTAACATATACTTCTCTTCCTTAAAAGCAGGTATATCTTTCATTGCATATATTGTAACTTCACAATCACCTGGCTGAGTAATTTGAGGCAATGAAAAGCAATCTTTTTTAATTTTAGATTCATTTATTAGAAGATCATGACTTCCATATAAAGCTCTGTTGTATCTGTAATTTGCAGGGATTTGAGTATTGAATTCACTATATATTTTTGGTAATGCTCCCTGAAAGTCCCAACCTCCCAAATTAAATAAGAAAGGAGTTGTAATAGTGTATTTGTATTCTAATATACTTCCGTCCTTAATATTTGGAAATGTAAAGCGTTTTTTAGACCAATTTTCATTAACATCAATATCAAAATAGGCATCTTCTTTTACATAGGTCTGTAAATTACCATTATGTGTAATTGCTTTTATGTTTTTTAATTTGTCTCTACTGTCATTAGTCTTGTACATATAAAGATTAATTGTTGATTCTTTAAATTTACTAGCATCTAGTACCTTAGTTTTAACGTGAACTTCTTTTACTAATAGTATGTAATTTCTAACAAGTTCGATGGTGTACTGTCCTTTTTCATATAATACAACACCAGCAGCATCGGGATCCTTTTCAAAGGAATTCATGGTTAGCTCTTGATGACTTGGTTTGCCAAACTCAATTTTTTCTTGACCTTGAGAGTAGCTAAAAATGAAGTTAAATAACACAATAACTAACACTGTAATTTTTGAGATGTACATAAGCTATTTGTAGGATTTGTTTAATTAGTTTATAAAATTACATTAATTTTATTAAGTTAAAAGTGATGTAAAACCCCTTAAAACGCATAATTGTATGATAAACAACGGGTTGTTGTTATTTGTAATCAATTTAATTTAAAAAAAGGGGAAAAACCCCTTTATAAAATAGGAAAAACCCTTAATTAATATAGTCTGTTTTATCGCATCTTTACAGTGCTTAATTAATTGGGGAGTTAATGATAGCGATTAATTGAATTGAAGGGTTGTTTACACAGCCCTTTTTTTTATTTATATATTTGAGCTAATGAACCCATCAGAAGCATATATATTAAAACAACCTGAGCCTTATCGTTCTATATTGTTAAACCTTCAATTTATAGTAGAAACTACAATTCCAGAAGTAGAATTGCTATATAAATATAGGATTCCATTCTATTATTATAAAAAGCGTCCTTTATGTTTTTTAAATGCAAGTCATAAAAAACAATTTGTTGACATCTGTTTTGTTAGAGGAAATCAAATTACAATTCATCAAGATTTATTAGTCACTGAAAAAAGAAAAGTAATGGCATCCCTGCGATATAAATCGGTAGAAGAAATTAATGACGTAGCGTTAATAGCCGTTTTAAAAAATGTGCTTAAGCTATATTAAAGTGATGTGATTGTTTTACGAATCGCTACTAAATCGGTAAGTAATTTTTCTAAATATTGAATGTCCAGCATATTTGCACCATCGCTTTTTGCATTTGCTGGATCAAAATGAGTTTCTAAAAACAACCCATCAACTCCAACAGCGACACCGGCACGAGCTAAAGTCCCTATCATTTCTGGCCTTCCGCCAGTAACTCCACTAGTTTGATTAGGCTGTTGTAAACTATGAGTAATATCTAAAATAGTAGGAGCATATTGTTGCATAGTTGGGATTCCACGGTAATCAACAATCATATCTTGGTATCCAAACATCGTTCCTCTGTCAGTTATGGTTACTTGTTGGTTGCCGCAATCCAATACTTTCTGAACCGCATGTTGCATGCTTTCAGGACTCATAAATTGTCCTTTTTTAAGATTTACAACTTTTCCTGTGTTGGCAGCTGCAACTACTAGATCTGTTTGACGAACTAAAAAAGCAGGTATTTGTAATACATCAACATATTTTGCAGCTAATGCAGCGTCACTAACTTCATGAATATCTGTTACTGTAGGGATATCAAATTTTTCTGAAACTTTTTTTAGTATTTCTAATGCTTTTTCATCTCCAATTCCTGTAAAACTATCAATACGACTACGATTTGCTTTTTTAAAACTTCCTTTAAAGATAAAAGGAATTTCTAAACGATTTGTAACCGTTAGTATTTTTTCAGCAATCTGCATAGCCATTTCTTCACCTTCTATGGCACAAGGGCCAGCAAGTAGAAAGAAATTATTAGATTTTGTGTGCTTTATTTTTGGAATTAAATCGAGGTTCATTTTTTCAAAATTTGATGATACAAAGATAAGATAATATTAGTGTAAAATAATCATTCATTATAATGTGCTTTTATTAAATCAGAAACACTACTTTTGCACCCTCTTAAAAAGATAATAGTATGAAAATCAAAAACATCGCAATTATTGCACACGTTGATCACGGTAAAACAACCTTGGTTGATAAAATTATGCACCACTGTAGTTTATTCCGTGAAAACGAGAATAAAGGAGATTTAATTCTTGATAATAACGATTTAGAACGTGAAAGAGGAATTACTATTACCTCTAAAAACGTTTCTGTAGTTTATAAAGGTATAAAAATCAATATTATTGATACTCCTGGTCACGCCGATTTTGGTGGTGAAGTAGAACGTGTATTAAATATGGCTGATGGTGTTTTATTATTGGTAGATGCTTTTGAAGGACCAATGCCTCAAACACGTTTTGTATTGCAGAAAGCAATAGATTTAGGGTTAAAGCCTTGTGTAGTGGTTAATAAAGTAGATAAAGAGAATTGTACACCTGATGAGGTACATGAAGCTGTTTTCGATTTAATGTTTGAATTAGGAGCTGAAGAATGGCAGTTAGATTTTCCAACGGTTTATGGTTCTGCAAAGAACAATTGGATGAGTGATGATTGGAAAGATGAAACAGATAATATAGAGCCTTTATTAGATATGGTATTAGAACATATACCTTCTTTTGAAGCTACAGAAGGAAATGTACAAATGCTTATCACTTCTTTAGATTATTCTTCATTTACAGGAAGAATTGCTATTGGACGTTTACATAGAGGTACCTTAACGGAGAATATGCAAATCTCATTAGTAAAAAGAGATGGAAGTATTGTAAAATCTAAAATTAAAGAACTGCATACGTTTGAAGGATTAGGACGTAAGAAAGTAGCAGAAGTACAAGCTGGAGATATTTGTGCTATTATAGGATTAGAAGGATTTGAAATTGGTGATACTATTGCCGATATTGAAAACCCAGAAGGACTTGCTACTATCGCTATTGACGAACCAACAATGAGTATGTTGTTTACCATTAACGATTCTCCATTTTTTGGTAAAGATGGTAAATTTGTAACTTCTCGTCATATTAGAGAACGTTTAGAAAAAGAACTAGAAAAAAACTTAGCACTTCGTATGGAAAATACAGATAGTGCCGATAAGTTTTTAGTTTATGGTCGTGGAGTATTGCATCTTGCAGTATTAATTGAAACGATGCGTAGAGAAGGTTATGAGATGCAAATTGGGCAACCACAAGTTATTATAAGAGAAATTGATGGGGTTAAGTGTGAGCCTGTTGAAGAAATGACTATTGACTTACCTGAAACTGTAAGCGGTAGAGCTATTGATATGGTTACGATCCGTAAAGGTGAAATGGTGAGCATGGAAGCTAAGGGGGAACGAATGATCGTTAAGTTTATCGTTCCATCTAGAGGAATAATAGGGTTAAGAAACCAATTGTTAACAGCTACTGCTGGTGAAGCTATTATGACGCATCGATTTGTAGAATACCAACCTTTAAAAGGAGGTATTCCAGAGCGTCAAAATGGAAGTTTAGTATCTATGGAAAGAGGAAAAGCAATTCCTTACTCAATAGATAAGTTACAAGATCGTGGACGTTTCTTTGTGCATCCAAATGAGGATATTTATGAAGGACAAGTAATTGGTGAAAATACGCGTCAAGATGATATGACCGTAAATATCACTAAAACTAAAAAGATGAGTAATGTACGTTCATCAGGAGCCGATGATAAAGCAAAAATTGTACCTGCTATCAAGTTCTCATTGGAAGAAGCATTAGAGTATATTCAAAAAGATGAATATGTTGAGGTTACTCCTAAATTCTTAAGGGTTCGAAAAATTTACCTAAAAGAAACAGATCGTAAGAGATATAAATTCTAATAATATAGAATATTTTAAGATATAAGGGTTAAAGAATTTTTCTTTAACCCTTTTTTGTTTTTCATAAGTAATAAATTTAATAAGGACATTATTTTTTATCCTATTTGAATGTTTACTACATTAAAAATTATAATTAGATTTACATATCGAATAAAACATTAAAAAAACAATAATATCTTTAACATACTAAAATATACAGAAAATAATAAAGTTGAATGGGATAGTTTTATCGCAACGGCTAAAAATGCCACTTTTCTATTCCAACGCGACTTTATGGATTATCATAAAGATCGATTTGAAGATTTTTCGTTAATGATTTATAAAGGAGATAAGTTATATGCTCTTCTACCTGCAAACATTAATAATGGCGTAGTTTATTCACATCAAGGACTTACTTATGGTAGTCTTATTTTACAAGAATCTGCTAAATTAAAAAGCACTTTTCAAGCTTTTAAAGAGGTATTGAAGTTTTTTTTTGAGGAAGGTGTTAAAAAGCTAGATATCCGATTAATTCCAGCTTTTTATAATAGTTTGCCTTCAGACGAATTAGAATATATTTTATATAAAGCAGGAGCAAGTCTTGTGAAGCGCGATATGATTCTACTTATCGACTATCAAAATAAATTACGATTTCAAAAAAACAGAAGAGAAGGAATAAATAAAGCAAAAAGAAAAGGTTTAATCGTAAAAGTAGATGGAGATTATGAAAAGTTCTGGAATGAAATTCTAATTCCAAACCTTAAAAGAAAACACAATGCAACTCCAGTACATTCATTAGATGAAATAAAACAATTAGCAACACGTTTTCCTAAACATATATGTCAAGTTAATGTGTATCAAGATGATAAAATAGTGGCAGGAACTACCGTTTTTCTAACTAAAAATGTCGTGCATCCTCAATACGTTTCTGGGGATTTGAATAAAAATGAATTAGGAAGTTTAGATTTGTTATACGATTTTATAATTGATCATTTTAAAGAAGAAAGAAACTACTTTAGTTTTAATACTTCAAGTGAAGAAAATGGGAAATTATTAAATGAAGGGTTGTTGTTCTGGAAAGAAAGCTGTGGAGCTAGGCCGCATATTTTTAATAATTATGAAATAGACACGGACACTTATAAAACTTTAGAATTTAAAACTACATGATCTCTTTTTTAGATTTACATAAAATTAACCTCCGATTTGAAACCGAATTTAAAAACGAGTTTACAGACTTTTTAGATGCTGGATATTATATTTTAGGATCAAATGTAACAGCTTTTGAAGAGGAATACGCTAATTACTGTGGTACTAAATATTGTATTGGAGTAGGAAATGGATTGGATGCGTTACGCTTAATTCTTGAAGGGTATAAAGCTCTTGGTAAGTTGTCTAATGATGATGAAGTTTTGGTAGCTTCCAATACCTATATCGCTACTATTCTAGCTATAAAACAAGCAGGATTAATACCTGTCTTAGTAGAATCTGAAGATGATACCTTTAATTTTAATTTAAATGAATTATCAAATTCAATAACATCAAAAACAAGGGTGATTATGCCTGTTCATTTATACGGGCAACTTTCTCCAATGGATGCTATAAATGAAATTGCTGCTAAAAATAACTTATTGGTAATAGAAGATGCTGCACAAGCTCACGGAGCAAAAAATAACGAAGGA
>TARA_R110000787_G_scaffold47085_9_pt1 | contig 36692 bp, 41 predicted proteins | sample TARA_R110000787 | Tara Oceans TARA_R110000787 (sample SAMEA4397920) | marine metagenome | biome: Polar Biome; feature: [DCM] deep chlorophyll maximum layer (ENVO:01000326); material: water (ENVO:00002006), including particulate matter (ENVO:01000060) such as... | depth 35 m | reverse complement strand
CCCCTAACCCCCTCCCGCCTGCGGGAGGGGGAACAAGGTTTGCTTCGGGGCGCTACGAGGCGGGATACGAGAGACACCGAGTAGCTTGACCTGTCATGCCAGCGCAGGCTGGCATCTCAGGCGGAGGCGCGGAACAGTTGGGCTTGGCACTTGTCCCAACTCTATTTGGCCCTCTCCTGAGACGTCGAACCGTTGAGCTCATGGATGCCGGGTCAAGCCCGGCATGACGGCAAGATGTGGGTTGTAGACCATCCGGTTTCGGACTCCGTTTTCCCGATAGCTGACATTTCAGATGTCCGCACCATGCGGTGCTTGCATGTCCCATTCGGCTCCCTCTGCACAGCCGCCGCTCTTACACTCAAGAAAACGATCCATCATTGCGCGGACCCCAACGGTGTGACGACAATCCGCGCCCTTAGCTGGCCGGAACACCACTATAGGCTGGATAGGTAGTCTAGGGATCGATACTAGACGGGAGGCTAACGCAGACCGTGACATTTCACGGCCATCGAACAAAATCTGGTTTTCTCTCGTTAGCTCCAACACGCTTAATGCAGAGAGCCCGGTGTTCCATTGAGGTTTTTGATCCCAATGTCCCGCTCGACAGGCATTGGAAGCAGATGAGGCGACGATCATGCAACCAGCAAGAGCTATCAGCCAAAACGCTCCGCCCACAAGTATCTCGCGCCGTCCCATGGCATCTCTCCCTGCCGGATCAGTCATGATCTATCGAATGGCCGGTTTACGGCGAGCTTACAACAAACTGGGCGTCCATTTACGGTCGTTTCAGTCATCCTCCCCCTGGTAGGGGAGCCGGCTGAGCGCAGCGCTGACGGAGGGGTTTCACGCTCTTGATAGGGTGACACCCCTCCACCACTTCGTGGTCCCCCTCTCCTTACAGGGGAGGATTTTAGAGCTTACGTCATCGACCAGACTATTCCGCTGGCGTCCCCTCGACGGCGTGGAAGGCGATGCGGAGGGCTTCGGCGAGGCTTCGGACTTCCAGTTTCTGCATCAGGTTGGCGCGGTGGATTTCGACGGTGCGGGGGCTGATGCCCAGGTCATAGGCGATGGTCTTGTTGGGCAGGCCTTCGACCAGCCCGTCCAGCACTTCGCGCTCGCGGTCGGTCAGGATGTTGAGCCGCGCCTGCGCTTCCAGGGCGCGGGCGTCCGCGCCGCGCGCGGCGATCGACTGTTTGCGCGCGGCCTCGATACAGGCGAGCAGGGCCGCCTTTTCAAACGGCTTTTCGATGAAGTCGCTCGCGCCCGCCTTCATCGCTGCGACGGCCATGTCGATGTCGCCATGGCCGGTCATGATGATGACCGGCAGCATCACCCCGCGCCCGCGCAATTCGCGCTGCACCTCCAGCCCGTCCATGTCGGGCATCCGCACGTCGAGCAGGACACAGCCCGGCGCCAGTGTGGCGGCGGCTTTCAGGAAGGGCAGCCCGCCTTCAAAGACTTGCACCGCAAAGCCGCTGGTCTTGAGCAGGAAGGCGAGCGAGCGCCGGATCGCCTCGTCGTCATCCACGACATAGAGGGGGTAGGGTTCGCTCATGATAGGTCGTCCGCCCGGTCCAGGGTGAAATGAAAGGCGGTGCCGCCCCATTGCGAGGGCGTGGCCCAGATGCGCCCGCCATGGCCTTCGACGATCGTCTGGCTGATCGACAGGCCGACCCCCATACCACTCGCCTTGGTGGTGGTGAAGGGGGTGAAGAGCGTGCGCGACATGTCGGGGGCAAGGCCGGGACCGCTGTCGGCGACGATCACCTCGACCTTGCCATCGTCGGCGGGTGCAGCGGTCAGGCGCAGGATGCGGACCGGGCTGTCCTGCATCGCTTCCACCGCATTGCGGACCAGGTTGATGATGACCTGCTGCAACTGGACGCGATTGGCCATCACCTGGTCCACATGGCGGTCAATCTGCACATCCATGTCGATGCCCCGGCTGTCGACGCCGATGAAGGCCAGCGCCGCGCCTTCGGCCAGCAGGCTGCGCAGCGGTTCGGGCTGGCGCATGGTTTCGCCACGCTTGATGAATTCGCGCAGCGAGCGGATGATTTCACCCGCGCGCAAGGCCTGGCGCGCACTCTCGTCCATCGCTTCGCCCAGCATGGCGCGGTCGAGGTCGCCGGGGGCGGCGAGCAGGTCGCGGCCTGCCTCCATATAATTGGCGATCGCGGTCAACGGCTGGTTGAGTTCATGCGCCAGTGCAGAGGCGAGCGTGCCCATCGCGGTCACGCGCCCGGCATGGGCGAGTTCGGCCTGCAAATCGGCGACGCGCCGTTCGGCCTGTTGCCGTTCGGTCAGGTCGCGGATGAAGCCGGTAAAGAGGCGCTGGCCCTGATCGGCCACCTCCCCCACCGACAATTCGATGGGGAAAGTCGACCCGTCGCGCCGCCGCGCCGCGGTCAGGCGACCGATGCCGATGATGCGCTTTTCGCCGGTGTCGATATAATGGCCGATATAGCCGTCATGCCGCTCGCGATCGGGCGAAGGCATCAGCATCGAGATATTCTCACCCAACACGTCGGTTTCGGCATATTGGAACATGCGCTGTGCCGCAGCGCTGAACGACACGATCCGCCCGCGCATGTCGATGACGATCAGCGCATCGGGAATCGTCGCCAAGATCGACCCCAGCAGCGCCTGTTCCAGACTGTGCGCATCGGTCAGCGCATCGCTATCGTCATCCGCTACAGCCATGGCCGACCATGCCGTTCTTTCAGTGCGCCAGCAAGAGGGGTACGCGGGTGTCGCGCAACATCGCGCGGGTAACGCCGCCAAACACCAGTTCGCGCCAGCGGCTATGGCCGAACGCCCCCATGACGACCCAGTCCGCCGCCAGCATGCCGATCGCCTCGCGCAGCGCCACATCGACCGACCGGCCCTTGCGCGGCCAGCTGTGCAGCTGCGCTTTGATGCCGTGGCGGGCGAGATATTCGGGCGCAGCGGTCGACGGGAACTCCGCCTTGTCCGCTTCCTCGACGGTCACGATCTCCACGGTTTCCGCCAATCGCAGCAACGGCACGGCGGCGCGCAGGGCGGCGCAGGATTCGGGCGACCCATCCCAGGCGATCAGCGCCGTGCCGGCCACGGCAAAGCCCTTGCAGGCTTGCGGGACGGCCAGCACCGGCGTCCGTCCGCTCAATGCCAGGTCGGCGACGATCGGTAACGGATCGGATACGCTGATCCGTCCCCCTTCGGGCAAGGTGGCGACGATCACATCGGTCAGCCGTGCCGCAGAGAGCACGCCCGCCACGCTGTCGCCGTCGATCTGCCGCCAGTCCCAGGCGATATCCTCCTGCGCCAGCCTCGCCTCCATTTTGACTCGATAGGCCTCGTCAATCTCATGCAGTTCGGCCGCGATCGAGGGAGCATAGCCCGCGCCACCATAGACATCGGCCGCGACCAGATCGGGCATGGGCGTGACCTGAACACAATGGACATGGGCATTGCAGGCGCGGGCGAGGTCGCTGGCGGCCTGCAGACGGCTGTCAGCGCCCACATCGTCATGGATATGCAGCAGGATCGATTTCATCGCACGTCTCCCGGCAGGGTTTATCGCCCCTTGATGGCTAGGCGTCCCCCGGCGTGCGCACCATCCGGGATAGTCCTTATAGAATTTTGCCCGCCGGAATCCGATTTCCTCCAGCATGACGTGGACCACGATACGCCTGGAGCTGGCCAGCTCTCCTGCTTTTCCCAAGGGGTCGGTAGCACGCAGCTATGTGCTGCGGCTGCCGCTGGGGGACGATGGCGTGATCGACGAGCCGGCCTATCGCGCGCACCCCGAACTGGCCACGGCGCGGCGTTTCTGGCCCAACGAACCCGACCGGCACGGCAGCTTGCTGCGCACGGCCGAAGGCTGGGCGCTATCCTATGCGCCCGGCAAGGAGGATGACGAACGGCTGTTCCGACTGGACGCGCAAGTGATCCGGGCGGGCAACATGATCATGTTGATCGAACCCGATGGTGCTGCCCTGCCCTTCCTGGTGAAGGCGTTGGCGGCCGCCTGAATGCAAAAGGATATTGTTCATGATCGCGCTTGAAACCCGGTACGGCTTTCCCTTCATGGTGCGCCCGGCCACCCATGACGATGAGGTGGCGCTGGCTGCCTTCTTCGACGAAGTGTCCGACGAGGACCGGCGTTTCCGCTTCCTGAGCGCAGTGCGCCATGTCAGCCCGGCGCAACTGCATGACATCACCGCGTTCGAGCATCACCGGCATGAAACGGTGCTGGCCTTCGAGCCGGACGGCGCGACGATCATCGCGGCGGCAACGCTGGCGGCGGACAAGGCGGGCGACATTGGTGAGGTCGCCATCTCGATCCTGCCTGAACGCAAGGGCAAAGGGATCGGCTGGACCTTGCTCGACCATATGGCGCAGGAAGCGCGGCATTGGGGCGTCAAGAAACTCCAGTCGATCGAGAGCCGCGACAATCATGCCGCGATCTCGCTGGAGCGGGAAATGGGCTTTACCGCCCGCGCCGTCGAGGGCGACCCGGCGCTGATGCTGCTGGAGCGCTGCTTCTAAACGGCGGTCAGCCTGCCTCCAGCGCTGCGCCCGCTTCCATCCACACTTCTTCGGCGGCGGCGAGTTTCTTTTCGATCGCGGCGCGCTGGACCATCAGGTCGCTGGTCTTGGCCGTCGCCTTGGCGGGGTTGGCAAGCGCGGCGTCGATGCGGGTGCGTTCGGCGGCGAGGGCAGCCATTTCGCGTTCGGCCTTGTTGACCGCGTTCTTGAGCAGTTTCTGCTTTTCGCGCCATTCGGCGGCGGCCTTCTTGTCGGCCTTGCGATCGACCTTGGGCGCGTCGCCGCTGCTGTTGCCGTCAGCCTTGCGCAGGATGATGTCGGTATAATCATCAAGGCTGCCGTCGAACGGCTGGGCGGTGCCATTGTCGACCAGCACCAGCCGGTCGGCGACCAGTTCGATCATGTGGCGGTCATGGCTGACGATCACCACCGCGCCCGAATAATCGTTGAGCGCCTGGACCAGCGCTTCGCGGCTGTCGACGTCGAGATGGTTGGTCGGTTCGTCGAGGATCAGCATGTGCGGGGCGTCGCGGGTGATGAGGGCGAGCGCCAAGCGGGCGCGTTCGCCGCCCGACATGGAGCCGACCTTCTGCACCGCGCGCTCGCCGGAGAAGCCGAAGCGGCCTAATTGCGCACGCACCGCACCGGGGGTCGCGCCCTTCATGACTCGGGTCATATGTTCGAGCGGCGTGTCGGTGACGTCCAGCTCCTCCACCTGATATTGGGTGAAATAGCCGACATTCATCTTGGGGCTGCTGGCCATTTCGCCTTCCATCGGCGCGAGTTGCGCGGCGATGAGGCGGGCCAGCGTGGTCTTGCCGTTGCCGTTGCGGCCCAGCAGCGCGATCCGGTCATCCGGGTCGATGCGCATGTTGATGCGCTTCAAGATCGGCGTGTCGCCATAGCCGACCGAGGCCATGTCCATTGTGATGAGCGGCGGGCGCAGTTCGGCGGGGCTGGGGAAACCGAAATGCAGCGTCGGATCTTCGATGGCGGCGGCGATCGGCTGCATCCGGGCCAGCGCCTTGGCACGCGACTGGGCCTGTTTCGCGGTCGAGGCGCGGGCGGAGTTGCGGGCGACATAGTCCTGGAGCTTTTCGCGCTCGGCCTGCTGCTTGGTGCGGGCCGATTCGAGCTGGGCCAGCCGTTCGGCACGCTGCCGTTCGAAGGCATCATAGCCGCCGGGATAGAGGGTGACCTTCCCGCCTTCGAGATGGAGGATATAGTCGACCACATTGTTGAGCAGGTCACGCTCATGGCTGATGACGACGACGGTGCCGCGATAGGCTTTGAGGAAATTTTCGAGCCATAGCGTCGCTTCGAGATCGAGATGGTTCGAAGGTTCGTCGAGCAGCAGCAGGTCGGGGTTGGAAAAGAGCAGCGAGGCAAGCGCCACGCGCATCTTCCAGCCGCCCGAATAGCTGTCGAGCGGGCGGCCCTGCATTTCTTCGTCAAAGCCCAGGCCCACCAGGATGCGGGCGGCGCGGGCGGGCGCGGTGTAGGCGTCGATGGTCGTCAGCCGCTCATAGATATGGCCGAGGCGATCGGGGTCTTGCGTATGTTCCGCCTCTTCCATCAGCGCGGCGCGTTCCTTGTCCGCCTCCAGCACGGTTTCGAACGGGGTCGCGGTGCCCGACGGGGCTTCCTGCGCGATATAGCCAAGGCGGGTGTCGCGCGGCATGTCGCAACTGCCCTCGTCCGGGTCGAGCTGGCCGATCATCACCTTCATCAGCGTGGACTTGCCCGCGCCATTGCGGCCGATGAGGCCAACGCGCGACCGGGGCGGCAGCGCGGCGGCGGCACGGTCAAGGATGATGCGGCCGCCCAGGCGCACGGTGATGGCATTCAAATTAAGCATGGCGCGCCCCTAGCATGGGTGTGCGGTGCAGCAAAGGCAGGAAGCGGCGTTTTGCAAGGGGGCGGATGATTGCGAAGTTCACACCGTTGTGGCCGACGCAAAAGCGTGGGGACAGACGGGTGGCGCAGATTTCGCAATAGGCGAATTTTTGCGAAGTGGGTGGGGGTGTGTGAGGGGGCCGCAAGGTGGGGTGGGAAGCTGACGGGGAGAAAGAGCGCGGGGGGAGTGTGGCATAAGGTGGGGGATGTAGGACAGGGATTTTATGGCTGGTAAGGGATTGGTTGCTGCCAGACACTTCGATTGCGGAAGCAGACCTTAACCGCCCCAAAATTTGAACTGCTCAAATTCGACTAGACGTCGAAGCTCGATCATTATTTATCTGTCTCGATACCAAGCCATTGTTCGGTGTGCGTCCTTATGTCGATCCCGACCCTGTGGTCATAGGCCAGCCAAGCACTGGTCACGAGCATCGTCCAAAGGATGCTGAACAGCGATCCTACGAGGAAATATTCAGCGAAGTCGCGTTCGTCCATGTCTTTGAAACGCGCAACAGTCTTTAATGCGATCACTGCGGCAAGGATTTCCCAGCTATGGACGATAATTCCAAGAGCTAAAATTAAACGTTCGAAGACGCCGATCCAGCGCCCCGCGCTATGCGTAGGCGTAGGAAGATTCGCTATCGCTTGCTTCAAGCCGGTGAGGTGGAAAATGCTACGGCAAATCAGGTTGCCTACCCAAGTTAACAGTACCAGAGCTATGCTGGTGTAAAATAGTGCGTGCCCCATTTATCAGCCCCCGGCATTTGATAACGATGGTCAAGCTCGGCAAGAGCTTTGTAGATTGCATTCCATTGGATCACATAAAGGTCAAAGTCGCCAGCGCTTCGTACCTTGTAAACATTGTGTGCGCTGACATTGCGCGCGCGCGCTACTTCAGCGACAGAAGCGCCAGCCAGCAACTTGATAATGTCATCGCGCTGGACCTCTGACCAGTCGCGCTCAATAGCGGTCAGGCTTGCACCGCTCGCTTCAAGCATAGTTTCGAGAAGCTCGTCTTGCTGAACAGAAAAACGATAGCGACTTGGAGACCGTTTTTCACCGAGGCGTTCGCGGGCGTCAGCAAAGCCTGGCCCCATCATGTTCCAGGCGCGCTCGCGGTTGATTTGGGTCTTTAGTTCAATGCCGCCGATAACGAATCGGCAGTCTATATTTTCTCGCATCAACTCAAAGCGGATCTCACGCGCTGCGTGAGCAGCAACTACGAGCGAACTGAGCAATCCTTGGAATTCATCACCAAGCGTTATCGTTAAAGGCGACATCATGTCCGCGCGAAGAGCTTCGTTCTGACGATCAATCGCAGCATTGAATTGGGCATGGAGATTTTCAGGGTTCGTATGCCGCTCGCTACCTACGAGATCGCCCATGAGAACGGCAAAGGATGAAGTAGATTGAACCATCTCACTTCAATACCATTCAACCGAAATTGGATCAATTACAATTTTATACCGCATTGGGGGTAAAACAGAAATTACCCCAAAATTGGATTTTAGAATGAGGAATACCAAGAGTGGCGCTGTCTCGCCTCTCCCCTCAAGTACTCGCAAAAAACTTCGTGCCCACGACGCCCACCACGATCAGCGCCATGAAGCCCATCTGCACGCCGTTCACGCGGTCGCCGAAGAAGAGGATGCCGCCGATGATGACGCCGACGGCGCCAAGGCCGGTCCAGACGGCATAGGCGGTGCCGGCGGGGATGCCGCGCATGGCGAGGGCGAGGAGGCCCATGTTGAGGAAGCTGAGCGCGATCGGCACGATCGATGCCTGCCAGGTGGCGACCCCTGCGGCCCATTTGAGGCTCAAGGCCCAGCAGATTTCGGTGAATATAGCGATGCCGAGAATAAGCCACGCCATGGGCGCTTCCCTTTCGTCTCTCAGCGGGCTCGGTGGGAGGGCGCGCCAGCCGGAAACCCGGAAGAGGCCGCACGCCGGGGCGCAACGCGCAAGGGTGGTGGACAGGGTTGGGTTCGAACCAACGTAGGGCGTAGCCCGGCAGATTTACAGTCTGCTGCCTTTAACCACTCGGCCACCTGTCCAGTACCCTGTGCGATGACAGAAAACTGCCTTTCATCGCGCCGGAGGCGGCTCAATGGCGAAACGAGGCTTGCCTGTCAATGGGTGGATGTGAAATGAGCGCAATCATGAAAAGAGGTCATCGCTCCGCCAAGCCCAAGGGCGCCTTCCCGCGCTTCTATGGGCGTCACGCCGTTATTGCGGCTCTCGCCAACCCCAATCGCATCGTGCGCAAGATATGGGGCACGCGCGAAGCGCTGGCCCCGCTCGACCTGCCCCCGGTGCTGCCGATCGTCTATGCCGACGTCGCCGACATGGGCCGGATGGTCCCGTCGGACGCGCCGCATCAGGGCATCGTCGCCGAAGTCGAACCGCTGGACGATGTCTGGCTGGACGAAGTGCTGGAACAGGGGCGCGACGATAAGCGCCCGATCCTGGTGCTGGACCAGGTGACGGACCCGCATAATGTCGGCGCGATCCTGCGGTCGGCGGCGGCGTTCGACGCGCTGTGCATCGTCACGCAGGACCGGCATGCGCCGCCCGAATCGGGCGTGCTGGCGCGCGCGGCGTCGGGCGCGCTGGAAATCATGCCGTGGGTGCGGGTGGTGAACCTGGCCCGCGCGCTCGATGAGATTGCCGAAGCGGGCTATTGGCGCATCGGCCTGGATGGCGATGCGGACACGGTGCTGGGCGAGGCGATCGGCGAATCGCGCGTGGCGCTGGTGCTGGGGGCCGAGGGCGAAGGCTTGCGGCACAACAGCATGGCGCATTGCGATATTCTCGCCAAGCTGCCGATCAGCCCGCGGATGGAGAGTTTGAACGTCTCCAATGCGGCGGCGATTGCGCTATATGCGGCGGCGAGCCGGTAGAAGAAAGGAACAGGGTGTCGCCCATCTGATAGGGTGACACCCCTCCGTCAGGGCTGCACCCTGCCACCTCCCCCTTACAGGGAAGGATTTTTTGGGTCAGTCTTCGGGGGCGATGGTGACGCGCAGGCCGTCTAGGGCGTCGCTCAGCACGACCTGGCAGGACAGGCGGCTGGTGTCGTTGCGATGGTCGGAGCTGTCGAGCAGGTCGTTTTCATCCTCGCTCATCGCGGGCAGCACATCGGCGAAGTCGGGATCGACATAGACATGGCAGGTGGCGCAGGAGCAGCAGCCGCCGCACAGGGCCAGTAATTCGTCAAAGCCGTTGTCGCGGATGACTTCCATCACCGACAGGCCATTATCGCCTTCGACAGCCTGTTCTTCGCCCGCACGGTTGACCACGATCAGTTTCGGCATCTATCCAGTCCCCTAGTAATTATCTCCGCCGCTCTGACGGAGCGACGCCGGAAAATCAAGCGCTGCTAAGGGAAACATCATGGTGACGACGGCGCAACAGTTGCGCGACAGCCTGGACGCGATCGCCGCCATCGAGCCGGGCTTCGCCGCCGCGCTGGCACGGGCGGGCTATCCTGAACCGCGCGTGCGGGAACCCGGCTATGAGACGTTGCTGCGCACGATCGTCGGGCAGCAGGTGAGCGTGGCGTCGGCAGGCGCGGTGTGGCGCAAGTTGGAGGCGGAACTGGGCATTGGGTGTGCGCCCGACATACTGCTGGCGCGGGACTTTGATGCGTTGCGGGCGTGCGGGCTGTCGCGGCAGAAGCAGGGCTATGCCCGCAGCCTGGCCGAGATGGTGGTTTCGGGCGCGCTGGACCTCCACGCCCTGCCCGCCGATGACGAGGAGGCGATCGCGCAACTGGTGCGGATCAAGGGGATCGGGCGCTGGTCGGCGGAAATCTATCTGTTGTTCGCGGAAGGGCGCCCCGATATCTGGCCGGCGGGCGACCTGGCGGTGCAGATCGAGACGGGGCGGATATTGGGGTTGCCCGAGCGGCCGAGCGAAAAGGCGACCCGCATCCTGGCCGATGCCTGGCGACCGCATCGCGGCGCGGCAGCGATCATGGCCTGGCACCATTATAATATAGAGGTTTTGTAACATGTCCCTGCCCCCCACTCTCCCCCATGCCCGCTACATCGTCCTGCACCATGATGGTGCGTGGAAGATCAATCTGAACAACACATATTATGGGCCGTTCGCGACCCAGGCGGCAGCGGTCGAGAGCGCGACGGCGACCGCGCGGCAGGCAAGCGAGGGCGGCTATCCGGCGTCGGTGCTGTTGATGAAAGGCACCGATTTCGAGACGCTGTGGACCAGCGAGGCGGCGTAAGCCCTGTCCAATAGTGTAGTTTTCAACGCTTTATCCGCCAAGACGGAACCGAATCGGCGCGCGGGACATTTCCTTGATCTAGGTTATACGGAAATGTGAATGCGTAAGAAGGTTCTGATCGTCGAGGACGAGATATTCGTCGCACTGGAAATTGAGCAGATTGTCGAAGATGCGGGTTTCAATGTCGGCGCGATCGCCGCCGACAGGGAGGCCGCGCTCGCCTGTGCCGATACGTGCGACATCGCTCTGGTCGACCTCAATCTGCGCGATGGGCCGACGGGCCCGGCGATCGGCATGGAACTAGCCGCCCATCATGGTGTGCGGGTCATTTATGTGACCGCCAATCCGGCCCAGATCGGCCCGGCATCGGTCGCGGCGCTCGGCGTGATCACCAAGCCCTTTCGCGCGCATAGCATAGTGGCCGCGCTGCGCATGGCCGCGGCGGACACGCCGGAACCCAGCGCCACCGCGATTACCGGCTTTATTCCTTTTGCGCCGTCCGACTCATTGAACGGCGCGGTATCGAGAGGCTGATCGCCAGGCCTTCGGACCGCCATTCCTTTTCGATCCGCCCGCCCAGCTGCCGTTCGACGCTGAGCGTCATCAAGCGGCTGCCAAATCCATCGGTGTCCGATGGCGTGACGGTCGGGCCGCCCGCTTCGCGCCAGTCGATGCGGACATCGTCGTCCCCTGCGCTGACATGAAGATGCACCCGCCCGTCTGGCACCGATAATGCGCCATATTTGGCGGCGTTGGTGGCGAGTTCGTGGAAGAGCAGCGCTAGCGGCGTTGCCGATCGGTCGTCGATCGCGGCATCATCGCCCGTCATGATAATCCGCGATCCGTCCGGCCCCCGGTAGGGCGCGAAAATCTGGTCGAGAATGCCGACCAGGCTGCCCACGCCCTGCCCCGGCTGCGGCGCGGAATCGGCGCTGTGTGGGCGCACGAAGTCATGCGCGCGGCCCAGAGCCAGGATACGGTCGCGCAGGTCATCGGCAACGTCGCTGATCTGCGGATGCTGACGCGCCGAGAGGCCAATAAGCCCGGCGATGACCGAGAAGATATTCTTGATCCGGTGGGAGAGTTCGTGCGCGATCATCTCGCGCTCTTCCATCATCAATTTCTGTTCGTGGATATCGGTGCAGGTGCCGATCCAGCGGGTAATGACGCCCTCGCCATTGCGGATCGGCAAGGCGCGGCCCAGCGTCCAGCGATATTCGCCGCTATGGTGGCGCAGGCGATATTCGATCTCATAGGGTTCGCCGGTGACCAGGCTGGTGCGCCAGCGGCCCCAGGCGCGTTCCTGATCGTCGGGATGGAAGACACCGCTCCACCCTTCGCCATCGGTAGAGCCCGACGGCGTGCCGGTATATTCATACCAGCGCGCATTATAATAGTCATGATAGCCGTCGGGCAGCGTCGACCAGACCATTTGCGGCATGGTGTCGGCCAGCGTGTGGAACATGCGGTCGCTGGTGGCGAGCGCGGCCGCGCTTTCATTCTGGAAGGTGATGATGTCGCGGTCGCGGCGACGCCCCTCCAGTTCGACCATCACCTGCCGCGCGAGCAGGACCATGCCCTGGCGCTGCATCGGCGTCAGGTCGGGGCGCGGCTTGGTGTCGATGACGCACAGCGCGCCAAGCGGCACACCATCGGCCCCGACCAGCGGCGCGCCAGCGTAGAAGCGGATATGCGGCGGCCCGGTGACCAGCAGATTGTCGGCGAAGCGGGCATTCTGGGTCGCGTCGGGGACGACGAAAATGTCCGACCCGAGCATGGCGTGCGCGCAGAAGGAGACGTCGCGCGGGGTATCCTCCGCGTCCAGCCCGGTACGCGCCAGGAAACGCTGACGCACATCCTCGACAATGCTGACCAACGCGATCGGCGCGTCGCACAGCGTAGCTGCGAACTCCGTGATCTCGTCCAGATTGCGGAAACCACCGGCGTCGAGATCGTAGAGCGCGAGCAGCGCGGCTCGATCCGTCTCCAGGCCGCGACCCTCAGCCATCGCTGACACGTTCGATATCCGCGCCAACGGCGGACAATTTCTCTTCCAGCCGCTCATAGCCGCGATCGAGATGATAGACTCGGTTGACCTGGGTTTCGCCTTCGGCCGCGAGGCCCGCCAGGATGAGGCTCATCGAGGCGCGCAGGTCGGTCGCCATCACCGGCGCGCCAACGAGGCGGGGCACGCCGCGCACGACGGCGGTGCGGCCATTGACGGCGATATCCGCCCCCATGCGCGCCAGTTCGGGCACATGCATATAGCGATTTTCGAAAATGGTTTCGGTCAGCACCGATGCGCCATCGGCCATCGTCAGCATGGCCATGAACTGCGCCTGCATGTCGGTCGGGAAGGCCGGGAAAGGCGCGGTCGAGAGGGTGAGCGGGCGCAGCTTGCCGTCCGAGGCGACGCGGATGCCGCCCTTATAGGGATCGACCTGCACCCCGGCCTCACGCAGCGCGACGATGATGGCGTGCATGTCGTTTTCATTGGCCCCGGCGAGATCGAGCGATCCCCCGGCGATGGCGACCGCGCAAGCATAGCTGCCCGCCTCGATTCGGTCGGGCATCACGCTATAGGTCGCGCCATGCAGCCGTTCGCGGCCATGGATCACCAGCCGGTCGGTGCCGACGCCTTCGATATCGGCACCCATGGCGATGAGCAGCTTGCACAGGTCAACGATTTCCGGCTCACGCGCGGCATTGTCGAGGATGCAGGTGCCCTTGGCGAGCGAGGCGGCCATCAGCGCATTTTCCGTTGCCCCCACCGACACGACCGGGAAGGTGAAGTGCCCCCCCGGCAAGCCGCCATCGGGCACACTGGCGCGAACATAGCCTGCGGTAATTTCAAGCACCGCGCCAAAGGCTTCGAGCGCCTTGAGATGAAGATCGATCGGCCGGTTGCCGATGGCGCAGCCGCCAGGCAATGATACCCGCGCTTCGCCTGCACGAGCGAGCAGGGGGCCAAGCACCAGGATCGACGCGCGCATTTTGCGCACGATGTCGTAAGGTGCCTCGGTCGAGGTGACACGGCCCGCCCGCATGGTGAGGACGCGGCCGAAATCCTCGGGCCTCGCGCCCTCGATCATGGTCGAGACACCCAACTGGTTCAGCAGGTGGCCAAAGCTGTCGACGTCGGCGAGGCGCGGCAGATTGCGCAGCGTTACCGGCTCGTCGGTCAACAAGGCGCAGGGCAGCAGCGTCAAAGCCGCATTTTTCGCGCCGGAAATGGGAAGGCGGCCGTTCAGTGCGTTGCCGCCGCGAATATCAATGCGGTCCATCGGACAGGGTTAATAGCGGCAAATACGCGCCGCGCAAGGCAGGCACCCTGCCATTTGTCGCCGAGTGGTGGGCGGACCGCAATAAGCGGTTAACAATCTTCAGAAGCTTGATCGAGTTTAGTGCGAAAGACGCAAATGCAGCCAAAAGGCGCTTTGGGCGTTTTGCCATCGTAACGACAATTGGAAGAAGGTTTTATCGGTGGCAACAAGTTGTTTCGCCGCAAGGCTGGCCAAGCAGGTGCCCCTGTCCGAACCGGAAAAGAAGGCACTGGCACGGCTGGAGGAAAATCCGCGCAAGATAAAGCGCGGGGCTATGGTCCAGCGGGTCAATGAGACGGTAACCGAATTATTCGTGCTGCGCGAAGGCCGGGTGATGAGCTTCGTCATCCTGCCGGACGGTAGCCGTCAGATATTGCGTGTTTATTTTCCCGGCGACTTCATCGGGTCCGCCAGCACCATCTATAGCCGCGCGCCGGAATCGCTGGTCGCGCTGTCGGATGCGGTTGTCTGCCCGTTCGACAAACATGCGCTGCGCCGTCTGCTCGATGAATCGCCGCGTGTTGCCGCATTGCTGTTCCTGTTGTCCAACGCCGAGCGGGTGGCGATGACGGATAGGCTTGCCTCGCTGGGCCGGACATCGGCCAAGGCGCGGGTCGCGTCCTTCCTGCTCGATATGTTCGACCGGTTGCGCGTCACCGACGATGCCATCACCGACAGTTTCGACCTGAGGCTGACGCAGGAGGAGATTGGCGATTCGATCGGCCTGACATCGGTGCATGTGAACCGCATGGTCCGGCAGATGGAGGAAGAAGGACTGATCAGCCGGACAAACGGCCGCATCACGCTGCGCGATCTGGCCCGGCTGGAGGAGATCGGCCATTATACCAATCGGCAAAAGGATATGGACTTGAACTGGTTGCCGGTCGGCTAGCGATCTGATCTTGATGCCGTGCGCTTAGACAGCTGGGACAAATTAATCAAAGGCGAGCTTTCCAGGTGTCGGTCGGATATTTGATAATCTGCCGTCGCCATAGCCAAAGAGCGAAAACAAACATCAGCGCTCCGATAGCGATGCCAGCAGCCCATCCCTGCTGCTGGCCATGAAAATACGCAACCAGCATGCTTACAATTGCCGGAGCCGATAAGGCGAGCCAATCCCTGCGGTTTAATTTTCTCATGCTACGCGATCTATCGCGAAACAAAGCGAATAGCACCGGCTTTTGCGTGAGCATTGGGTCGTTCTATCTTCGTCTGGGCGCGAAGCAGCGGTCGCAGCGACGCCAGCAGGTGACGCCGGGCATGGCGACTGCCGGCTTGAGGTCGGGTTGCGGCGCAAGGCGGGCGAGGATGTCGGGCGACAGGCCTTCGGGCGCGGCGCGATTGTGGCACATCAGGCAGTTTTGCACATATTTGGCGCGGGTCAGGCCGCTATGGTCCTCCTGCGCGGCGAGCGGGCCGGGGCCAAGCAGCAGCACGGCCAGAGCAAGCCGCAGCGCCCGCCTCATGCCAGCAGCTCGACATCCCAATAGAGCCAGTCGCGCCAGCTGTCGTGCAGATAGCCGGGCGGGAAGGCGCGGCCATGTTCCTGCAATTGCCAGGTCGTCGGGCGGATCGGTTCGACATGGAGGCGCATGCCCGCTTGCTTTGGCGTGCGCCCGCCCTTTTTGAGATTGCAGGGCGAACAGGCGGTGGCGACATTTTCCCAGGTTGTGCGCCCGCCCGCGCGGCGCGGCACGACATGGTCGAAGGTCAGGTCCGTGCTGACACCGCAATATTGGCAAGCGAACCGGTCGCGCAGGAACAGGTTGAAGCGCGTGAAGGCGGGATGTTCGGACGGCCGCACATATTGTTTGAGCGCGATGACCGACGGGATTTTCATGTCCAGGCTGGGACTATGCACCTGCCGCTCATAGCTGGCGATGATATCCACGCGATCGAGAAATACCGCCTTGATCGCTGTCTGCCACGGCCACAGGCTCAGCGGATAATAGCTGAGCGGGGTGTAATCCGCATTGAGTACGAGCGCCGGGCAGTTTTCCGGGTGCCGTATAAGGTCGGGATGGTACATAGAACCCTTCTACCCCCTTGCCGACGCCGCTGATCCACCAGCAACATGACATCCGCATGACAGCATCAACCAATATCGTCCGTCAAGAGCCTGTATGACCGATAGTATCGCCCTACCGCATATGGTGACCCGCTTTGCCCCCAGTCCGACCGGGCGGCTGCATGTCGGCCATGGCTGGTCCGCATTGCTGGCCCTGGACATGGCACGCGCGGCCGGCGGCGCGTTTCGCCTGCGGATCGAGGATATCGATGGGACGCGCAGCCGGGCCGAGCATGTGGCGGGGATCATCGAGGATCTGACCTGGCTGGGCGTGACGTGGGACGGCGATGTCGTTTTTCAGTCGCAGCGGCTGGAGGCGTATGAGGCGGCGCTCGATCAGTTGCGGGCCATGGGACTGCTCTATCCCTGTTTCTGCACCCGGGCGGATATTCAGGCGAGTTTGACTGCGCCGCATGGGCCGGAGGGGCCGGTTTATCCCGGGACATGCCGCGGGTTGGGCGAGGACGAACGGGCGCAGCGGATCGCGGTGGGTGAGGCGCATGCTTGGCGGATCGATATGGCGGCGGCGGTGGCGCGGGTTGGGGTGGTGGAATGGCGGGCGGTGGATTTTTCGTCTCTTCCGTTCAAGGGAGAGGGTGAGTTGCCCAAAGCGCCCGGCCAAGGCGATAGCCCCCACCCCAACCCTTCAAACGAGTCACGTGCCTCGTTTGAACCTGAAGGGGAGGGTCTATGTAGCGCCGACCCGCTGGCGCATGGCGATGTGGTGCTGGCGCGCAAGGATGCGCCGGCGAGCTATCATCTGTCCTGTACGCTCGACGATGCGGCGATGGGGGTGAGCCATGTGCTGCGCGGTGATGATCTGAAAGGCGCGACGGATATTCATCGGTTGCTCCAGGCCTTGCTCGCCCTCCCCTCCCCGATCTATTGCCACCATCCGTTGCTGGTCGGGCCGGATGGCAAGCGGCTGGCGAAGCGCGACGGGTCGATCGCGCTGGCGGATCTGCGCGCGCAGGGCGTCAATCCGGCGGATCTGGCGGCTGCCCTAAGAGGCAAGTGCTTTCCGGTTGGAATCAGGCTGGCAAGCGCCTAGATTACAGTGATGAACACAGTCCTAGTCATCGCCCTCATCCTTGCCATGGCCGCGACGCTGTTCGCGCTTGTCCGTGGCATCATCAGTTTCCTGCAAACGACCAAGGAGGAACTGAATGCGCCGGAAGGCAGCGGCCCCGGTCCATCGCGGTTGAAGCAGAACAAGGCAATGATGAACCGCGTGCTGTTTCAGGCCGCGGCGATCATCATCGTCGCGATCCTGTTACTGATGAAGGGCAACGGGTAAGCCTTCATGGTCAAGCTGAACAAGATTTACACCCGCACGGGCGATGCGGGAACCACCGGCCTTGCCGATGGGACCCGCCTGCCCAAATATGCGCCCCGCATGCAAGCGGTAGGCGATGTGGATGAGGCCAATAGCGCGATCGGGCTGGCTGTCCTGGCGATCGGCGATGCGCCCGAAGCGGCGTGGCTCACGATGATCCAGAACGACCTGTTCGACCTGGGCGCGGACCTGGCGACGCCGATAACGGACGCGGCGGACCCGCCCTGGGCCTTGCGGATGGTGGAGCGGCAGGTCGAGCGGCTGGAGCAGCAGATCGATGCGATGAACGCCGAATTGGCCCCGCTCGACAGTTTCGTGCTGCCCGGCGGGTCGGCGGCGGCAGCGGCAGTGCATCTGGCCCGCGCGATTACGCGACGGGCCGAACGCAGCGCGACGGCGGCGGCGGTCGATGAGACGCTCAATGCGCAAGCGCTCATATATCTGAACCGATTGTCCGACTTGCTGTTCGTCCTGGCGCGCCGCTTGAATGACAATGGCGCGCGCGACGTCAAATGGGTGCCGGGCGCGTCGCGCTGAGCGACGAGGCGGCCTGACTCATGCGCGGCACGGCTGGCCGCAAGCGGCCGCGTTAACCTTGTTTCTTCAGCCCTCATTTAGGCGCGCCAACGATTTTCCGTCCAGTTTATAATCAAGACTGGGCTGACATGCATTTCTATCTGGCGACCTCCTTCATCTTCCCGCGCTCGCTCCGCCTCAGGCTTTTCACCCTTTGCTTCATTGCCACGCATATGCCGCTGCTGGGCTATATGGTCTGGGGCTTTGCGACCGGGCGGCTGGCGCTGGCGGAGTTCGCGCTGCTGACGTTGGCGACGGTGATCGGCACCGGCATCGCGCTTTATGGTATCGGGGCGCTGCTCAACCCCATCCATGCGCTGGCGCAGACATTGCAGGGGCAGGAGAGCGATCCCACCCCCCTGCCGCAGGTCGGCGACGTCATCCAGACGCTCTACGCCGGGATGCATCGCGCCGCCCAGGTCACCCGCACGCAGATGCAGGATTTGACGGTCGCCGCGCATGAAGACCCGCTGACCGGCATCGCCAACCGGCGCGGTTTCCTGATGCAGATAGACATGCTGCCCCAAACACGGCGCAAGGGCTGCATCGCCATCATCGACATCGATTATTTCAAGCAGGTCAACGACCTGATGGGCCATGGTGAGGGCGACCGGGTGCTGGCAGCCTTCGCACAGCGGCTGGCGGCGCAGTTGCGCCGGGTCGATCATGTCGCGCGCTGGGGCGGCGAAGAGTTTGTGGCCTTCTTCCCGGACTGTATCGAGGATGAGGCCTGCTGGTCACTGTCGCGGATCGCCGCCCAAATGCGCGAGGAACCAATCGGCCAGATCAATGGCCGCGCGATCAGCTTTTCCGCAGGCATCGCGCGCTGGCAGGGTATGCCGATCGACGAGATGATCGCGCGCGCGGACAAGGCGCTTTACGATGCCAAGCAACAGGGCCGCGACCGGGTTTGCCGCGCCGCCCAGCCGGTGTGCTGCTGAAAAGGGGGGAACCCTAAAGGGCATTCATGCGCTTTTCGCTGCCTAACCACGCGAGCATAGCGTAAGGGGCATGCATGGCCAGAAGTTGGACCGAGTTGGACGGGGATACGTTGGCGTCGCGCTATCGCGATGTGCGCGCGCTGACACAGGCGCTTGGCTCGCCCCTGTCCGACGCCGATGCGACGGTCCAGTCAATGCCCGACGCGTCCCCCGCCAAATGGCATCTGGCGCATGGGACATGGTTTTTCGAAACTTTCGTGCTGCGCGATCATGTGCCGGGCTATCGACCGTTCGATCCGCGCTACGCCTTCTTGTTTAACAGCTATTATGAAGCCGAGGGCGCGCGGCATGCGCGGCCGATGCGGGGGATGCTGACCCGGCCGTCGCTGGCGCAGGTGCGCGACTATCGCGATCATGTCGATGCAGCCGTGATGGCGGCAATTCCCATGCTGTCGCTAGAGGCGCGGGCGCTGGTAACGCTGGGGCTGCATCATGAGCAGCAGCATCAGGAATTGATGCTGACCGACCTGCTGCATCTGTTCTCGCTCAATCCGATGGCGCCGGCGCTGTTCACAAGCCCGCACGCTGCATCAATGGATTTGCCGGGTGCGCTCCACTGGATCGAGGGGCGCGAGGGACTGGTCGAGATCGGCGATGACGGCCGGGGCGGTTTCGCCTTCGATTGCGAAGGGCCACGGCACAAAGCGCTGCTCCATCCCCATGCGCTGGGGCATCGCCCGGTGACCAATGGCGAGTGGATCGCCTTTATCGAAGATGGCGGTTATCGCACGGCGGCGCACTGGCTGGCCGAAGGCTGGGCCTGGGTTCAGGCGGAAAGCATCGAGGCACCGGCCTATTGGGCGCAGGGCGAACAAGGTTGGACCCATTTCGGACTGGACGGACGTCAACCGGTGAACCCCGCCGCGCCGGTCAGCCACATCAGCCTGTATGAAGCCGACGCCTATGCCAGTTGGGCAGGTGCAAGGTTGCCGACCGAGGCGGAATGGGAAAGTGCGGCACAGAATATCGCCGCGACGTCCGGCAATCTGCTGGATGGCGCGACCTGCCCCCGGCCTCACCCGGCCGATGCCACCGCTTCGCTGACGCAGATGTTCGGCGATGTGTGGGAATGGACCGGCAGCGCCTATCGCCCCCATCCAGGGTTCAAGGCAGCGCCGGGCGCGGTCGGCGAATATAATGGCAAGTTCATGTCGGGCCAGTTCGTGCTGAAGGGCGGCAGTTGCGCTACGCCGCGCGGGCATGTGCGGGCGAGCTACCGCAATTTCTTTTACCCCCATCAACGCTGGCAGTTCACCGGACTGCGCTTGGCGAAGGATCTGTAACGACCATGCTGCTGACAGACGACGCACCGACCGCAACCCAAGCGGTCGATCCAGCCTTTCGCCGCGACATCATCGAAGGCCTGTCTCGCAGCCCCAAGGCGACGCCACCTATCTGGTTCTATGACCGGCATGGGTCGGAATTGTTCGAGGCGATCACGGACCTGCCCGAATATTATCCCACACGCACCGAAACGGCGCTGCTGGAGCAGCATGGCCCAGTCTTTGCCGAAGCGATGGGAGAAGGCCGCGCGGTCGTGGAGTTCGGCGCGGGCAGTTCGCGCAAGACCCCGCATCTGCTGCGCGCCATCGCGCCGGGGGCCTATGTGCCGATCGACATCAGTGGCGATTTCCTGCGGGCGAGCAGCGCGACCCTGGCGCAGGCTTTTCCCGATCTGCCGGTGATCCCGCTGGAAGGCGATTTCAACCAGCCGCTGACGTTGCCCAAAGCGATTGGGGCGATGCCCCGGCTTGGCTTTTTCCCCGGATCGACCATCGGCAATATGGAGCCGGACGCGGCGGTCGATCTGCTGCGCGCGATGCGCCGTGTGCTGGACGATGCGTCGGTCGCCGATGGCGCGATGCTGCTGATCGGGATGGACCGGATCAAGGATCAAGACCGGCTGATCGCCGCTTATGACGATGCTGCGGGCGTGACGGCGGCGTTCAACCTCAACCTGATCACGCGGATCAACCGTGAGTTGGAAGGCGACCTGCCCATTGATGGCTTCGTCCACCGCGCGCGTTGGAACGATGCCAAGGCGCGGGTCGAGATGCATCTGGAAGCGGTGCGGCCGCTGCACTTCCATGTTGCGGGCCAAGCGTTCCGCATGGCGCAGGGCGAGACGATCCACACAGAAAGCAGCCATAAATATGGCGTTCGCGACGGGCGGCTGTTGCTGCGGTCGGGCGGTTGGGAGCCGGTGCGGGAGTGGACCGACGCCGATGGACTGTTTTCGCTGATCCTGGCGCGGGCCGCGTAGTGATCGGCCTGGCGGGCGAAAAAGATCGCATATTTGGTAGCAAAGAGAAAAGCCTTCGACAGGCTCAGCCCGGACGGACGTGGAATTGACGCGTCTGGTAGAGCTTTAGATCGGAAACTGTCTCAATCGGCAACCTGGGCCGTCCAGGTCGGAATCCAGTGCCATACCCCGCGACATTCGCCCATGCTGGTAGCTTCGACCAGGCGGAAACGGGTGCCGTCCCAGACATAGGCTTCGCTGCCACCACAATCGCCAATGCCACGCCCTTTGGCGAAACTGTCGAGACGAGATTTTTCAGGCGTCCAACCGACATTGACCAGGGTGGGATGCGTGTCATCGCCAAGCCAGCCGGGCGCAGCGTCGAAGGGAGCGAAGCGGAAGCTACGGCGACCGGCTATGCCGCTGGCGATGACGGGAACCGAGGTGGCGTTATAGGCACCTGATCCGCAGGGGACGAGAACCAGCGTTTCGGTCTTACTGAGGCGATGCAACTGCGGGCTTTGGTCGCTGCGTATCTCCCCAGTGCATCGGGTAAAGGTCAGAAGTTTGGCCAGTTCCTCACGCCAGAGGGGCGCTGGCGCTGCGCCGTTCGGCACGGGTGCGCGGCGGATGCGTGGGGCGGCAGGCGCGGGCTTGACCGCGGCAGGACCCAAAGGGCCAGTCGCGACCAGGGCGGTCATGGTGCCCGCCCTGCCCTGCCGCGCATCCATATAGCGCAGCGCCGCAGCCGATCCGGCGAGCGAGGGCGTGCCCCATGATTTGCTTCCGGCGCGGACTGCCATCGTCGATCCGCGTGCCATCGCAATGGCGAGGGCTGCGGCCTGTGGTCCCCGAACCTTTGCTTCGCCATCGCTTGCGCGGGCCGTCGCGATCGTGCGGCCATCGATCTGGAAGCTGACATCGGTCAGGCCCTTGCCCTCCCGGCTGATCCAGATTTCGGCGGAAGCCTCCGGTCCGGCATCGCGCGCAACGCCGATCATCAGCGGGACGTCCGGCCAGTCGGCCCGTTCGGGCATCAGCGCGACCGCTTCGCATCGGTTGCGATTGTCGCAGCCGATGGTCCAGTCCTTGTAGGTTTCAAGCGACCCCGGCTTTGGTGCCTGCGCCAGAACAGGCGGTGATGCCAGCAGGGCCGTCAGCGCTGCCGCGAAAACTGTCTTTGCTTCCATGGGTTAACCATAACCGACTTGCGGACTCGGCGGTAGTATTTTCGTTACGATAGCAAAAGGACCGGCATCAGCGCAGACTGAGCATCAGTCCGGCGAGCGCCGCGCTCATGAGGTTGGCGAGACTGCCTGCGACGAGCGCTTTCAGCCCCAACCGTGCAATCATCGGTCGTTGGTTGGGGGCCAGGTTGCCAGTCACCGCCATCTGGATCGCGATCGAACTGAAATTGGCAAAGCCGCACAGCGCGAAGGTGACAATGGCGATAGTCGCGGGCGACAAGGCGTCCTGCACCTGGCCAAGGTTGATGTAGGCGACGAATTCGTTGAGCACGACCTTCGTTCCGAACAGGCCGCCAGCCACCTGTGCTTCTTCCCAAGGGATGTTGAGCAGATACATGATCGGCGAGAAGACATAGCCAAGCAGCATCTGGAAGCTGAGATCGGGATAGCCGAACCAGCCACCGATACCGCCCAATATGCCGTTGGCGAGCGCGACCAACGCGACGAAGGCCAGCACCATCGCACCGACCGCGACGGCGAGCTTCACCCCGGTCTGCGCGCCCTGGGCGGCGGCCATGATGAGGTTGGCGGGCTTTTCTTCGTCATGGCTGGCGACGGGCATGGGTTCACCCGGCGTACCTTCGGGCAGCAGCGCGGCCGGGCCGACGCCGCTGATCCGCATTTCGGGCAAGGGGACGTCGGGCGTGTCGCCCAGTGGCAATTCGCCCTGCACCGGCACATGCGGGTCGGGCATCATGATCTTGGCCATCAATAACCCGCCCGGGGCGGCCATGAAGCTGGCGGCGAGCAGATAGTCGATGCGGATACCCATGGACGCATAGGCAGCAAGGATGGTGCCTGCGACCCCGGCCATGCCGCTGGTCATGACGGTGAAGAGTTGCGAGGGGGTGAGCGCGGCCAGATAGGGGCGGATCACCAGCGGACTTTCGCTTTGTCCCACGAAGATATTGGCCGCCGCGCAGAGGCTTTCGACCTTCGACACGCCCGTCACCGCCTCGATCGCGCCGCCGACCCAACGGACGATGAATTGCATCACGCCCAGATAATAGAGGATCGACACCAGGCTGGCGAAGAAGATGATGACCGGCAACGCGGCGATGGCGAAACTGGCGCCGCCGATTTCGGGGCTGGCAAGCGGGCCGAAAATGAAGTCGGTCCCCGCCTGCGCATAGCCCAACAGGTTCGACACCCCCTTCGACATGCCAGCGATGATCGTGCGCCCGGCGGGCACATAGAGCACCAACAGCGCGATCCCCGCCTGCAACAGGAACGCCGCGCCGACGACGCGCGGCTTGATAGCGCGGCGATCGGACGAGAGGGCGAGAGCAACGGCGAGAATGAGCAGGATGCCGGCAAGGCCGATGAGAAGATGCATGAGGCGCTTTCGGCAGGTGGAGGATGGTCGGCGCGACTATATGAGCGGGGCAGCGGCATGGCCAGCCGCTTTGCCAGGCAACGCGATCAGGGGAACTGCGCGCCTATTTGGCCTTGCTGGCGTCCTGCTTCGCCTTGTGCGCGGCCAGCAGCGCGTCGATTTCGACGATGCGCAAGCGTTGGGGGGTATCCTTGGCCAGCCCCTTGAGGCGGCATTCGGCCCAGAGGGCGCGGCGTTCGGCGGTCAGCGCCTTGAGGTAGAGGTCGGCCATATGGGATTCCTTTCAATAGGAAAAGGGCGGGAGCGCTGTAACGCCCCTGCCCCTCCACCATCGGCTTTGCCGATGGTCCCCCTCCCCGAGCTTGCTCGGGGAGGATTGATCAGGCCGCCTTCGAGCGGCTCATGCGCTTGCGCTCGTTCGGGTCGAGCCAGCGCTTGCGCAGTCGGATGGTCTTGGGCGTGACTTCGACCAGCTCATCATCGTCGATATAGGCGATGGCCTGTTCCAGCGTCAGCTTCCATGGCGGGGTCAAACGAACGGCGTCGTCCTTGCCGCTGGCACGGAAGTTGGTCAGCGCCTTCGACTTCATCGGGTTGACTTCGAGGTCATCGGGCTTGGCGTTCTGGCCGATGATCATGCCTTCATACAGCGCTTCGCCCACGCCGACCATCAGGATGCCGCGTTCTTCGAGCGGACCCAGCGCATAGGCATTGGCTTCGCCCGACCCGTTGGAGATGAGGACGCCATTCTTGCGGCCTTCGATCGTGCCCTTGTGCGGGCCGTATTTCTCAAACAGGCGGTTCATGATGCCGGTGCCGCGCGTGTCGGACAGGAATTCGCCATGATAGCCGATCAGGCCGCGCGAAGGCGCGGAGAAGGTGATGCGGGTCTTGCCACCGCCCGAGGGACGCATGTCGGTCATCTCGGCCTTGCGCAGGTTCATCTTCTCGACGACCGTGCCGGAAAATTCATCATCGACGTCGATCATGACGGTTTCATAGGGCTCGGTCTTGTTGCCGTCCTCGTCGGTGCCGAACAGCACGCGCGGGCGGCTGATCGACAGTTCGAAGCCTTCGCGGCGCATCGTTTCGATGAGCACGCCCAGTTGCAATTCGCCGCGACCCGCGACTTCGAAGCTGTCCTTGTCGGCGCTCTCGGTCACTTTGACTGCGACGTTCGATTCGGCTTCGCGGGCGAGGCGATCGCGGATCATGCGGCTGGTGACCTTGGTGCCTTCACGGCCGGCCATCGGCGAATCGTTGACGGCGAAACGCATCGAGAGCGTTGGCGGATCGATCGGCTGCGCCTGGATCGGTTCGGTCACCGAAATGTCGCAGATGGTGTTGGCAACGGTCGCGACGGCAAGCCCCGCGAGCGAGATGATGTCGCCAGCCTTGGCTTCATCGACGGGCACGCGATCGAGACCCTGGAAGGACATGATCTTCGACGCACGGCCGGTTTCGATGACCTTGCCGTCCATGTCGAGCGCATGGATCGCCTGGTTCACCTTGACCGAACCGCTGGTCACGCGGCCGGTAAGGATGCGGCCGAGGAAATTGTCGCGGTCGAGCAGCGTCACCAGGAAGGTGAAGGGCACGCCGTCGACTTCCACGGCGGGCGCGGGCACGTGATCGACGATCTTCTGGAACATCGGACGCAGCGTGCCCTCACGACGGGTCGGGTCTTCGCTGGCATAGCCGTTGCGGCCCGAGGCGTAGAGGACGGGGAAGTCGAGCTGTTCGTCGGTGGCCTCAAGGCTCACGAACAGGTCGAACACTTCGTCCAGCACTTCCTGGATACGTTCGTCGGGGCGATCGACCTTGTTGACGACGACGATGGGCTTCAAACCCAGCGCCAGCGCCTTGCCGGTGACGAACTTCGTCTGCGGCATCGCGCCTTCGGACGAATCGACCAGCAGGATCACGCCATCGACCATCGAGAGAATGCGTTCGACTTCGCCGCCGAAATCGGCGTGGCCCGGTGTATCGACGATGTTGATGCGGGTGCCTTCCCACTCGACCGAGGTCGGCTTGGCGAGGATGGTGATGCCGCGCTCTTTTTCAAGATCGTTGCTGTCCATCGCGCGCTCTTCGATGCGCTGATTCTCGCGGAAGGTGCCGGACTGGCGGAAAAGCTGGTCGACGAGGGTGGTTTTGCCGTGATCGACGTGCGCGATGATGGCGATATTACGCAGGGACATGTCTTGCCTTCGGGATATGTGTTGGCCCACGCCGACACAAGGTCACGCAGAGGCTTCGGCCGCGCCCCTACAGGAAATGACGCGTTGCGGCAAGAGCGGGGCAGTGCCCGAGCCAACGGGCCGGTGCCTTCGCGCTTCCCATCGTGGGGCGCGGCCCCTATCATTACGACGACGATTGCGCCTTGAAGCGCAGGTGTTCTATATCAATATAACACCCAAGGAGATAGCATGGCTACCACTGCGCCCACCGCGACCCAGACCGCGACTGCCGATATGTTGAACCTGACTGCGCCCGATCCGGTGCCCGTCGTCGCGGCCGACAAGGCGGCGGGGCTGGTGCCGATCGACGAGGCGAAGAAGTCCAAGCTGGACGAGAAGGTCGATGCCTTCATCGACGATCTGGTGGCGCAGGATGCCAACAGCCCGGAATTCGGGGTGCGGGTCGACCAGCTGACCAATATGGGGCGCAAGGAAATCGCCGAGGCGGCGGGGCATAGCAATCGCTTCCTCGACCGGCCCGTGCGCGCGATGGACAGCGACACCAAGGTCGGCGCGGACCTCGCCGAACTGCGCCGCACGGTCGAGGATCTGGACCCCGGCAAGCGCGGCAATCTGCTCGCGCCCAAGAAGCTGTTCGGCATCATCCCGTTCGGCAACAAGATGCGCGACTATTTCGACGGCTATAAAAGTGCGCAGGGGCATATCAACGCGATCCTGGGGTCGCTGGCCAGCGGCAAGGACACGCTGATCAAGGATAATGCCGCGATCGACGTCGAGCGGCAGAATATGTGGCAGACCATGGGTCGGCTGGAACAGATGATCCATATCAGCAAGACGATGGATGCGCGGCTGGAGGCCAAGGCCCTGGAGCTGGATTCGAGCGATCCCGCCAAGGCCAAGGCAATCCGCGAAAGCGCACTGTTCTACATCCGCCAGCGGACGCAGGATCTGCTGACCCAGATGGCGGTGACGGTGCAGGGCTATCTCGCGCTCGATCTGGTGAAGAAGAATAATATCGAATTGGTCAAGGGCGTGGACCGCGCCAGCACGACCACGGTCGCGGCCCTGCGGACGGCGGTGACGGTGGCGCAGGCGCTGGCCGGGCAGCGGCTGGTACTGGAACAGATCAGCGCGCTCAACACCACGACCGCCAACATGATCGATCGCACCGGCGAATTGCTGAAAAGCCAGACCGCGCAGATCCACGAACAGGCCGCGTCCAGCACGATCCCGATCGAAACGCTGCAACGGGCGTTCCAGAATATCTATGACACGATGGACAATATCGACGCATTCAAGATGAAGGCGCTGGAGAATATGAAGACGACGGTGACCACGCTGTCGGGCGAGATGGAGAAGTCCAAGGGCTATATCGCGCGGGCGCAGGGCCAGGCCGAGGCAGCGCGCGACGTGCGGGTGGACAATTCGCTGTTGAGCGCGATCGAGGGGTGAGGATGATCCGCCTCCGTCTCCGTTCGCTTCGAGCGTGTCGAGAAGCGGCTCGAGCAATGCCTGTGTTTCTCGACTTCGATCGAAACGAACGGAGATTGCAGCCATGAGCCGGTCCGACCGCGTCTTGGCCGATGCCGAAGCCGTGCTGCGCCGTCATAGCGAGCGCGGGCAGAGCCTGACTGCGCGGGCGCGGCAGCGGCGCAATGCGGGGCTGATGCGCAAGGTCAAATATGCGTTCTGGGCTGTGCTGGCGGTGGTGCTGGGCAGCGCGGTCGCGGGGTTCGTGCTGCCGCTTGGCATTACGGGCGTCATGATCGCGTTGGGCGTGATGATCGCTGCGCTGCTGCTGATCGCGCTGTTGCCGACGGAAACACGGGTCAAGTCCGAGGCGCTGGCGCAGACACCGCTCACCGCCCTGCCCCTCCAGACCGAAATCTGGCTGGAGAATCAGCGCAAGGCACTGCCCGCACCCGCGATCACGCTGGTGGACAGTATCGGCGTCAAGCTGGAGACGCTGGCACCGCAGTTGGAACGGCTCGACCCGCAAGACCCGGCCGCGCAGGATGTGCGTCGCTTGCTGGCCGACCATCTGCCCGAGCTTGTGACCGGCTATCAATCCATCCCCCAGCCGATGCGGCGTGCAGAGCGAAACGGGCGGGTGCCCGAACAGCAGTTGATCGACGGGCTAGGCGTGATCGACGCGGAAATCGCGCGGATGAGCGAGCAGTTGGCGAGTGGCGACCTTAACAAGCTGGCGACGCAGAACCGGTTTCTGGAACTGAAATATCAGGAGGCGAAGGAATTGGGGGCGTAAGGCCCCTGTCCTTTCCCCATGATCCACCTTACCCTTATCATCGTCGATTTTCTGACGGGCCTGATCGCGGCCGGGGCATGGGCACTGGCATCGGCGGGTGGCGCGATCGCGGCGGTGGTCGCTAGTGGGGTGTTGGGGGTATCTTTGTTCCGGCGTTGGCGGCGAAGGGGCTAGTCCCCGCGCACCACGCGATCGACGGTGAGCTGCGGCAGGGGCAGGTCGAAATGGATGCCGAAGCGTTTGGCGCGCACCCACATGACCCGGGCTGCGACACCCAATGTGCTGGCTTCGATCAGGACATGGTCGCCCACGCATGGCGGGCTGTCGCAATGCGCCAGCGCGCCAGTTGCCGACAAGTCGAGCAAATGCGCCCGTACCGCGTGCCCATGGATACGCAACAGAACAGGTTCAAACAATTTGAGCCGCGTCGCACGACGCGCAGCGCCGAGATGATGATTTTCCAGCAATCCTATGCCTCCCGGTGGGGGACACAACCAAAGCATCAACCATCCGTTCCCTCGCAATCAGCGTCAGGAGAGCATTAACCCTCTTTACCCCTCATTGAGGGCGCAGGGAACGATGCTGGCCGGATCGGGGCGCGCGGCAATGCGGCGGAAACGGGCGAAATAACCACCCGCAGTTGGCTTGGGAATCAATTCTTCCATGCGGAACCCCATGGCCGCCAGTTCGCAGGCGAGCAGGCGGGGTGGCGTGCCATGCTGGTCGGTTGGCCGATTGGCATCAACGACGATCAGTTCGCCATCGTTTTTGAGCGCCGGGGACAGATGCCACAGGAAGGCATAAGGCTCGGCGATCTCATGATACATATGCACCATGAAGATGCGATCGAAGCTGTTTTCGGGCAGGCGCGGATCTTCGGGCGCGCCGAGTTTGACGCTGACATTATCCCATTTTTCGCGGGTGATACGGCGCGACAGCGCCTCGATCACTTCAGGCATGATGTCTTCGGCCAACACGCGGCCTTCCGCCCCCACGCGCGCCGCGAGGCGCACGGTATAATAGCCCTCCCCGGCGCCAATGTCGGCTACGGTCATGCCGGGGCGGATACCCGCCCGGTCCATGATATCGTCCGCCTCATGCACGCGGTCGCGCGCTTCCTCGCTGGACCAGCGGGTCGAAACGATCGGCGCGACCGGCCGATCGGCCTGGGGAAAGGGTTGGGCGGCGGCGGCCCGCTTGGTCCCGTCGCCCGGCGACAGCATGTCGCAGGCGGCCAGCAGGACGGAAATGCCCACCAGCGCCAGGCGCATCATCAGTCGACATCCTCCACATCGACCGTCTCGCCTGTCACCTTTTGCGACAAAGCGGCAGCCATGAAGGGATCGAGCGCGCCGTCCAGAACATCGTCGGGCGCGGTCGATGTGACCCCGGTGCGCAGATCCTTCACCAGCTGATAGGGTTGCAGGACATAGGAACGGATCTGATGACCCCAGCCAATTTCCGTCTTGGCCGCATATTCACCCGCCGTGACGGCTTCGCGCTTGGCCAATTCGGCTTCGTACAGACGCGCCTTGAGCATGTTCATCGCGGTGGCGCGGTTCTTGTGCTGCGACCGGTCATTTTGCGACGCGACGATGATGCCCGACGGGACGTGGGTGATGCGGACGGCCGAATCGGTGGTGTTGACGTGCTGACCACCTGCGCCCGACGCGCGATAGGTGTCGATCTTGAGGTCGCTTTCCTTGACCTCGATATCGATATCGTCGTCGATCACGGGATAGACCCAGACCGATGAGAAGCTGGTGTGGCGGCGCGCTGCGCTGTCATAAGGGCTGATGCGGACCAGCCGGTGGACGCCGCTTTCGGTCTTGGCATAGCCATAGGCATTTTCGCCCTTGATCAGGAAGGTCGCGGACTTGATGCCCGCCTGATCGCCGGCCTGATAATCGACCAGTTCGACCTTATAGCCGCGCCGTTCCGCCCAGCGGCGATACATGCGCGAGAGGATTTCGGCCCAGTCCTGGCTTTCGGTGCCGCCAGCGCCGGCGTGAATTTCGAGATAGGTGTCGCTGGCGTCGGCTTCGCCCGCCAACAAGGCCTTGATCTTGTCCACATCGGCGCGGTCGGCCAGCGCCTTTAGCGAGGCGATGGCTTCGCCCACCATATCCTCATCACCCTCGGCCTCGGCCATTTCGATGAGTTCGGCATTGTCGGACTTTTCAGAAGCGATCGCGCGGGTCGCGCCGATCGCGCTGTCCAGCCGGGTGCGTTCGCGCATGACTTCCTGCGCCAGCTTCGCATTGTCCCACAGCGTCGGATCTTCGACGCGGGCGTTCAACTCGTCAAGGCGGCGCAACGCGCGGTCCCAGTCGAGGAAGCGGCGCAACAGGTCCAGCGCGGCGTCGATACGATCGATATATTGCTGCGCTTCGGCGCGCATAGTCTCATCTCCAAGTGACGGCGGCCCGGCCGACGCTGCACGCTCCTTAGCGCGTCGCGGCGGGCTTGTCGAAGCGCGCTTCCTTCCCGATGCCGGGCCGGTTCGTCAAGCGCTTAGCCCTGGGTCACGCTCTCCAGCACGGCGGCGCGCAATTCGGGGATGCCCATGCCCTTTTCCGCCGACGTCGCAATGATGTCGGGATGGGCGGCGGGACGCTTGCGGATCGCGGCCGCGGTGGACACGAATATCTGCTCCAGTTCGCTCGCCTTGATCTTGTCCGCCTTGGTCAGGATGATGCGGTAGCTGACCGCAGCACCATCGAGCATGTCGAGCATGTCGGTATCGACATCCTTGATGCCATGGCGGCTGTCGATCAGGACCAGGGTGCGCTTGAGCGCGGCGCGACCACGCAGATAGTCGTTCACCAGGAACTTCCATTTGCGCACCACGTCCTTGGGTGCCTTGGCATAGCCATAGCCCGGCATGTCGACAAGGCGGAAGCGCAGCGGTTCGCCGACGTCGAAGAAGTTGAGTTCCTGCGTGCGACCTGGCGTATTCGATGTGCGCGCCAATGTGTTGCGGTTTGTCAGCGCGTTGAGCAGCGAGGATTTGCCGACATTGGAGCGGCCCGCAAAAGCGACTTCGTTCACCGCCATGTCGGGCAGGAATTCCAGCGCGGGCGCGGATTTGAGGAAGGCGATCGGGCCGGAAAAGACCTTGCGCGCTTCTTCGATGATGTCGGCGTTATCCATATCAGTCATCTTTCATTCCTCCCCTGCACGGGGAGGATATCATTTTACGACTGCCACGCTCAGCGCGGGGTGGCGTTTGTAGAGCCACCATTGTTGCGCCATCGACAGACAGTTGTTGGTGATCCAGTAGACCAGCAGGCCTGCCGCGAAGGGGGCCATGATGAACATCATCATCCAGGGCATGATCGAGAAGATCTGCTGCTGCATCGGGTCCATCTGGGCTGGGTTGAGCTTGAACTGCAACCACATCGAAATGCCGAGCAGCACCGCCAGCACACCGATCGCCAGGAAGGACGGCGGGGTGAAGGGCAGCAGGCCGAACAGGTTGAGGATGTGCAGCGGATCAGGCGCGGACAGATCCTTGATCCACAGCACGAAGGGCTGATGGCGCATTTCGATCGTCAGCATCAACACCTTGTAGAGGGCGAAAAAGATCGGGATCTGGATGAAGATGGGCAGGCAGCCCGCGAGCGGGTTGACCTTTTCCGTCTTGTAGAGCGCCATCATCTCCTGCTGGAGCTTGGGCTTGTCGTCCTTATACTTCTCTTGCAGCAGCTTCATCTTGGGCTGCACCGCGCGCATCGCGGCCATGCTGGCGAACTGACGCTGGGCGACGGGGAACATCAGCGCCCGGACCACGAAGGTGAGGCAGATGATGGCGACGCCGAAATTGCCGAGCGTTTCGAACAGCCAGTGGAGCAGCGCGAAGATCGGCTGTTCGAACCAGTAGAACCAGCCCCAGTCGATCGCACGGTCGAACAGCTTCACGCCGTCGCGCTCATAGGCCTGGAGCGTTTTGACTTCCTTGGCCCCGACGAACAGGCGCTGGGTCTGGGTGACGGCCTTGCCGGGCGCGAGCATGGTCGAGCCGAGCGCGACATCGGCCTGATATTGGGTGCCAGCCCCTTTGCGGAACTGGCCCGCGAAATCGGCATCCTTGCCCGGCACGAGCGCCGAGAGCCAATATTTGTCGGTGAAGCCGATCCAGCCACCCTTCGACTGGAACTCGCGGGCCGAGGGGCCTTCGTCGAGATCGCTATAGTTGACGTCGTAATTGGCAGCGTTGTTGAACACGCCCATCGGCCCGATATGGATGGTCCAGGTGTCGGGATCCTTGGGCACGCCGGTGCGGCTGATATAGCCATAGGGCTTCACGCCAACCGTGCCGGCACCGCTGTTCGACACTTTCTGCGCGGCGGTGATCATGTAATTTTCATCGACCGACAGGCGGATTTCGAAGAGCTGGCCCGCGCCATTGTTCCACGTCAGGGTGACGGGGCTGGTGGGCGTCAGCGCGCTACCCTGGGCAGTCCAGACCGTATCCTTGTTGGGGGTCTTGAGCCCCTCCCCTTGCCAGCCGAAGCCAGCGAAATAGGCATCCTGCGTTCCGGCCGGGCTGTAGAGACGGACGTCGGCGGAATCCTTGGCGATCGTTTCCTTGTAGGTCGGCAACACGATGTCATCGACACGCGCGCCCTTGAGGTTGATCGAGCCAACCAGCTTGGGCGTGCGGATGGGGACGCGCGGGCCTTCCTTCAGCACGACGGCGCGGTCGCGAATCGCGGCGGGGCTGTCGGCGGCCGGGTCCGCAGCGGGGTTGGCGACCGGGGTGGTCTTGCCCCCTTCGATCCGGGTGACCGGCGGATTGGCGGTCGGAAAGAAATAGCCCGATACATAGGGCCAGCCAAACAGGATCGCTGCGGTCAGCAAAACCGCGAGAATGATATTCTTCTTGTCGTCCACGCTATTCGGCTCCGCCGTCTCTTGTGTCTTGGGTCAAGGAACCGGGTCATAGCCCGACCCGCCCCATGGGTGGCATCGCATTAGCCGCTTGCCCGCCAGCCAGCTACCCTTGATCGCGCCATATTTGCGGATCGCGAGAATCGCATATTCCGAGCAGGAGGGCGCGAAGCGGCAGGAGGGCGGCAGGATGCGCGACGGGCCAAGTTGCCAGGCGCGCGCGATCAGGATGAGCAGGCGGCCAATCACGGGACTTTGCCCCGGTCGCCGCCCTCGCCCCCGCCCTTGCCCCGGCCATGCCCCGCCCGCGCGCCATGGCGCGGCGGGCTGTCACCCGCTTGCGGGGCGCGCGCGATCTTGCCCAGCGCCTTTTGCAATTCGGTACGCAGCAGGGTGAAATCGCGCTCGATCCCGCCATCGCGGCCGATCAGCACATGGTCTGCACCGGCAAAGCCATGGAGCGGCAATAATTCGCGCGCGAGAACGCGAAAGCGGCGCTTCATCCGGTTACGGATGACGGCGCCGCCCACTTTTTTCGTGACCGTGATGCCGAATCGCATCGCCGGATCGCCATCGGCACGGTCGCGCACCAGCAGGACGAAGCCCGGCATCGGTGCGCGCTTGCCGCGATTGGCCGCCAGAAAATCGGCCCGCCTGCCCATAATGGCAGGCGCGGTCGACGGCGGCCGCTCGATCAGGCGCTCAGGCTCTTGCGACCGCGCGCACGACGGGCGCGGATGATGTTGCGGCCGCCGGGGGTCGCCATGCGGGCGCGATAACCGTGACGGCGCTTCCGAACCAGATTGCTCGGCTGAAAAGTGCGCTTCATCGTTCATTCCTCAAAAAACAACTAGAGAATCGGGCGTGACAAAAAAGGGCCGCCAAAGCAGCGGCCGCAAGTCAGGGTGCGTCCGATAGGCAAAGGAGGGGTGGAAGTCAATGGTGGAGCTTGGTGCCGGTTACCGTTCGGTTCGAGCTTGTCGAGTACTCTGGCGCCAGAGTTCTCGACAAGCTCGAACCGAACGGAGACACGATTACTTCCCGCGCGCGGCTGCGACGCCGTTCTTGAGCGCGTCATAGCCGACCGCACCGTTCAGCACCTGGCCGCCGATCACGAAGGTCGGCGTGCCGCTCGCCTGCAGTTTCTGGGCAAGCGCGATGTTGGACTGGATTTCGGCGTCATATTTGCTGGATGCGATGGCGGCTTCGGCGTCGGCCTTGCTGATCTCCGCCTTGCCCGCTGCATTGATGATGCTGTCGCGCGTCACCCGACCCGCGCCATATAGCGCCTTATGATAAGCCATATATTGGCCGCGTTCGGCGGCGAGCAGCGAGACCTTTGCCGCGTCGCTGCTTTCTTCCGACAGGATGGGGAGTTCGCGATAGACGACCTTCACCTTGGGGTCGGCGGCGACCAGTTTGGCAAGGTCAGGCAGCGAAGCGCGGCAATAGCCGCAGGCATAGTCGAAAAATTCGACCACGGTGACGTCGGCATTGGCCGCACCTTCCCACGCCCCGGCATAGGGTTTTTCAAGCGCGGCACGGTTGTCGGTGATGGTGGTCGACATCCGGTTGGCCTGTAATTTCTCGATCGCCTGCGGAATGATTTCGGGATGGTCGAGAATATAGTCGTGAACGATCTTTTCGATCGCCGCCTTATCCGTAGCGGCAACGGTCGCGGGTGCCTGCACAGCGAGCGCGGTGCCGGCGGCCGCCGCGATAAAGGCAAAAGCGCCAAGGGTCATCTGGATCGTCCTGTTGGAAAGGGCCGCGCGAAAGCTGGGCCGGGGCTGGTCTGTCATCTTTATCTTTTCTTCCGCTGCTGCTCGATCACCGCGCGCGAGGTCATGGCGATATCCTGCGCCCGCAGATAGTCAACCGTGCCCTGCTGCAACCCCTGCATCGCCGCGTCGGCGCTGCGCAGCGCCATGGGATGCTGGCCCATCATCGCATAGCGTTCCGCCGTCGCCAGCGCAGCGCGCGGCGTATCACCACGGCGGGCATAGACCACGCCCAGCTGATACCAGGCGAAGGGATTTTCCCGGTCGCGCGCAACCGCAATGCGGAGCACATCTTCGGCTTCGGCGAAATTAGCTTCATCTTCCGTCGCGATCAGTGCGTGGGCGAGCAGGACAGAGATAAGCGGCTGGTTGGTGAGCTTCACCGCTTCGCGCAAGGGGCCTACCGCGTCCTTGGGACGACCGCTTTCAAGCAATATCTGGCCCTTGAGCTCCAGAAAATAGGGGTCGTTCGGCGCAGCGGCGAGCAGTGCATCGGCCTCGTACAAGGCGCGCTGGGGATAGGCGCTTTTGTGCCAGGCATAGGCCCTGGCATAATGGGCCGGTATCGACTGGTCGCTTTCGGGATATTTGATCAATGTCTGCGTCGGTTCGGACACGAAGCCGACCAGCTTGGCCTTGATGCGCTCGAACCGGGCTTCGAGCTGCGGGTCGATCGGCTTGTCCCAGGCGGGATCGACGGTATAGACTTCGCGCAGCACATTGATGCGCTCGCCCGACAGCGGATGGGTGCGGCCGTAGCTATTGTCCTGCGGAATCGCGAGGCGATATTCCTGATTTTGCAGCTTCTTGAAGAATTCCAGGCTGCCTTTGCCACTGACACCCGCAGCGCTCAGATAGCGAGCGCCCGCCAGATCGGCCGAGCTTTCCTGCCCGCGCGAAAAGGCCAGGAACTTGCTCATCGCCGCCTGCTGGCCAAGGCCCATGATGCCCAACCCTGCTTCCGCGCCGCCCGCCGCGATCGCGGCCGCGCCCAGCACGAGGCTAAGCAGCGTCACGCCAGTGGCTTCGCGCATGCCTTCGCCGAAGCGGACGATATGCCCGCCCTCGATATGGCCCAGTTCGTGCGCGACCACGCCCTGCACCTGGTTCACATTGTCCGCCTGCGCGATCAGTCCGCTATGCACCCAGACATATTGGCCGCCCGCGACGAAGGCGTTAATTTCGGGGTCGTTGATGACCATGATCTCGACATTGCGCGGCTGCATGCCGGCCGCCTTGACCAGCGGGGCAGACATATCCGCCATGAAGGCTTCGGTTTCGGCATCGCGCAATATGCTTTGCGCCAACGCAGGACGCGCGACGCTGGCAAGGGCCAGAGCCGCCAGCGCGACGAATTTCAACCGCCTCCGCATCAGCAGAGACCGTAAAGTGCAGGAGTGCAGACCATCACCGCCGCGCGGTGCCATGGTCGCCCTGAACGGCGCGTGAAGCGGGGCGACATGAAAAGCGCCGCTGCGCTCCGGTCGGGACCGGCAGGGCAGCGGCGCTTGTTCATGGCTGTGGCGTCCCGTCCGGCTTATTGGCCGAAGGTGCGCTGCCACCAGCCGCGACGGGGCGTACCGTCTTCATTCTGGCCGTCTTCATTCTGGCCGTCTTCATTCTGGCCGCCTTCATTCTGGCCGTTGTCCCCATCGCCTGCAGCGGCGACGGGTTCGGCAGCGGGTGCCGGTTCGGCCGGCGTCGACTCGACAGGCGCAGGCGTTTCAACTGCGGCATCGGGTGCCGC
>TARA_R110000787_G_scaffold94980_2_pt1 | contig 36752 bp, 32 predicted proteins | sample TARA_R110000787 | Tara Oceans TARA_R110000787 (sample SAMEA4397920) | marine metagenome | biome: Polar Biome; feature: [DCM] deep chlorophyll maximum layer (ENVO:01000326); material: water (ENVO:00002006), including particulate matter (ENVO:01000060) such as... | depth 35 m | reverse complement strand
CCGATGCCGACGGCCAGACATACCGGCACCCAACCCACAAGGTGGCCACGCTGCTGTTGCATCATCTGCGCGAGGCCAAGCCTCAGGCCCATACTTGCCCCCGATCATCGCACTGGATAGATAGTGGGTGACGCTATCCCAACGCTGGTTAGCAAAAGATAAACGGCACATCGTTTCGCGCGTTAGCCGACATTCCCGTTGAAAGGACCAACAGATTTATGACATCGCCTGTCGTCACCCGTTTCGCCCCATCACCGACCGGCTATCTGCACATTGGTGGCGCACGCACAGCGCTTTTCAACTGGCTTTACGCGCGGGGGCGCGGCGGGAAATTCCTTCTCCGGATCGAGGATACCGACCGGCTGCGCCACACACCCGAGGCGACCGACGCGATTCTGAAAGGCATGGCCTGGTTGGGGCTGGACCATGACGGAGATATCGTCAGCCAGTTTGACAACGCGCCGCGCCACGCCGAGGTCGCGCTTGAACTGCTTGCGTCAGGGAAAGCCTATAAATGCTTCGCGACCCAAGACGAGATCGCCGCGTTTCGTGATGCGGCCAAGGCCGAGGGACGCAGCACGCTGTACCGTTCGCCCTGGCGTGACGCGCCCCCGCACACCCATCCGGATGCGCCGTATGCGGTGCGGATCAAAGCACCGCTGACGGGCGATACCGTTATTCGGGATCAGGTACAGGGTGACGTAAAAATAAGCAATGAACAGCTTGATGACATGGTTTTGCTCCGGTCCGATGGCACACCGGTTTATATGTTGGCCGTCGTTGTCGATGATCATGACATGGGGGTGACCCATGTGATCAGGGGGGATGACCACCTGAATAACGCGGCAAGACAGATGATGATCTATGATGCAATGGGATGGGATGTGCCGACATGGGCGCACATCCCCCTTATTCACGGATCTGATGGCAAGAAGCTTTCCAAGCGGCATGGTGCCCTGGGCGCTCAGGAATATCAGGCGATGGGTTATCCGGCAGCGGGCATGCGCAATTATCTTGCCCGCTTGGGATGGAGCCATGGCGATGATGAATTCTTTACCGACGCGCAGGCGCAAGAGTGGTTCGACCTTGATGGAATTCGCAAGAGCCCTGCACAATTCGATCTGAAGAAGCTCGAGAATATTTGCGGACAGCATATGGCGATCAGCGATGATGCCGCATTGCGGCACGAAATCGAACAATATCTGGATGCGGCGGATCTTCCACCTCTGACAAAAGATCAGGGCGACGGTTTGGAAAGGGCAATGTATTGCCTCAAGGATCGTGCGAAAACATTTCCCGATCTTCTTGAAAAAGCGCAGTTTATCCTATCCAGCAGACCGATTGTGCCCGACGAGAAGGCTGCTCGGAATCTTGATAATGTATCCCGTAGTATACTGACAGAATTGACGTCGCAGTTGCAGAATGTTACGTGGGACAGAGAAACGCTGGAAGAGGCGCTGAACGGCTTTGCCGCAGACCATGACACCAAATTTGGCAAATTGGCGGGGCCGCTGCGTGCAGCGTTGGCTGGACGGGCAGCAACCCCATCGGTTTTTGACATGATGCTGGTGCTAGGGCGCGAAGAAAGCCTTGCTAGGCTGAACGATGCAGCTATCTGAATTATGCTTCGGCACATTTACAGATAGCGCAACAAACACACGGCATGGACCAATTCAGGGCCATGCCAGACGGCGGCAGACTGCACGCCGCATATGACAGGAAGGGACTTCATGGCCGAAAGTACAAAATCCGCAACGTTGACCATTGACGGCAAGAGCTTTGAGTTGCCTATCTATTCGCCGACGGTTGGCCCGGAAGTGGTAGACATCCGCAAGCTGTATGCCCAAGCCAATGTTTTTACATATGACCCCGGCTTTACATCAACTGCGGCATGCGACAGCACAATTACCTTCATCGACGGTGACGAAGGTGTCTTGCTGCACCGCGGCTACCCGATTGAGCAACTGGCAGGCAAATCGCATTATCTAGAGGTCTGCTATCTGCTTTTGTATGGTGAACTGCCGTCGCCCACCCAGTTGGAAGAGTTTGAAGCTCTGGTCACCAACCATACCATGATCCACGAACAGATGATTAATTTCTTCCGTGGTTTCCGCCGTGACGCACATCCGATGGCCATCATGGTTGGTGTCGTCGGTGCGATGTCTGCATTTTATCACGACAGCACCGATATCAACGATGCACACCAACGCGAGGTCGCGACGATCCGTCTGATCGCCAAGATGCCTACGATCGCTGCGATGGCCTATAAATACACCATCGGTCAGCCATTCATCTATCCGCGCAACGATGTCGATTATGCGGGTAACTTCCTGCGCATGTGTTTTGCCGTACCCGCCGAGGAATACGTCGTCGACCCGATCCTGAGCCGCGCGATGGACCGGATCTTCACGCTTCACGCCGATCACGAACAAAACGCATCGACATCTACGGTACGCCTTGCATCTTCGTCCGGTGCCAACCCCTTCGCCTGTATCGCTGCTGGAATCGCCTGCCTTTGGGGTCCGGCGCATGGCGGTGCAAACCAGGCCTGCCTTGAGATGCTCAAGGAAATCGGAACGCCTGATCGTATTCCGGAATTCATCGCCCGTGCAAAAGACAAGAACGACCCGTTCCGTCTGATGGGCTTCGGTCACCGCGTATACAAGAATTTCGACCCGCGCGCGACCGTGATGAAGGAAAGCGCAGACGAAGTGCTCGAGCTGTTGGGCGTCGAAAACAACCCCGTGCTGCAAGTCGCGAAAGAGCTCGAGAAACAAGCCCTGCAAGACCCGTATTTTGCGGACAAAAAGCTGTTCCCGAATGTTGATTTCTATTCGGGCATCATCTTGGAAGCGATGGGTTTCCCCACGTCGATGTTTACACCGATCTTCGCGCTGGCGCGGACGGTCGGCTGGATTTCGCAATGGAAAGAGCAAATCAGCGATCCGCAGCTGAAAATCGGGCGCCCGCGTCAATTGTATCTCGGCGAGACCAGCCGCGACTACGTCGATATTGAAAACCGCTGATCGCCAGATCGCAACGGAACGCCTCGCGATTATGCGGGGCGTTTTTTTTTGCAAGCCGTGCTAAAGTGCTTGCGCAGGCGTCAGGCCATCTTCCCCAAGGCTGTGTGGCAAAGAATCATTTGTGACGGGGCACCGTCATCAAAAGCCCCTTTGATCAGCCACTGTTTCGTGGTTCGGTTTCCAAAAATCCCGCCCAGCGGTGTGACCTTGGGGAAATGACAATAATGTTTCCACTTGCTCTACAATGTTGCAAAAACATTGACGCCCCCCGGTTAAAAAGCCCAAATATTTCACTAGTTACTGTGAATGGTGCCGCTGGCCAAAGCCTGCGCCTTTTATCGACTGAGCAAGGAGATTACCGTGATGGCTACACGAGATACCAGCCTGGAATGGGAAACTGCGACCAGCCTTGCATCTGAACATGCCCGTGAACAGATTTCTCCGATGGGGTCTTTGGTCCACGATTCACGGCGCAACTGTGACCAGGTGGCGGTCGTTTACAACAAGGGAGAGACTCCGCCCCACATCACCGTGACACAAATTTCGCGGTCAGTGCACACCGTCCACGCCGACGGCGTCGCAGTTGCCATCGTTGCGGGTGCGTCGCGACCGACGCTGGAACCGGCTGACGTGCTTTTGATTGAACGTTCCGTCTGACGAAACGCCTAACGCCCTTCGAAACGGGCGGGGCGCTTTTGCATAAAGGCCATTACCCCTTCCTTGAAATCTCGTGTCTGGCCGCTTTTTCCCTGCTCGCGGGCTTCCAGCGTCAGTTGATCCTCCAGGCTGTTGCCCCAGCTTGCACGGATGGCGTGTTTGGTCGCGGCGTAAGCCGCTGTGGGGCCCATAGCAAGATGCATCGCGCGGTCGCGCCAATGGGTGGCAAAGGTATCGTCGGGCACCGCCTCCCAAATCATCCCCCATTCATCGGCTTTGCGGGCGCTGATCTTGTCGGCGAACAGAGCCGCCCCCATTGCCTTTGCCGCGCCCATTTGCCGTGGCAGCATATAGGTGCCTCCAGCATCGGGAATAAGCCCTATGCGGGCAAACGCCTGAAGAAAGTACGCTTTCTCGGAAGCGATAACGACGTCGGTGGCCAACGCAAGATTCGCGCCGGCACCGGCGGCCGCACCATTTACCGCAGCAATGGTCGGCACGGGGCAGTTGACAATGGCCCTCAGCATCGGGGCGTATTCATCCCGAAGCGTCCGTTCGAGGTTCATTGCACCCGCCGAACCGCTGTCACCCAGATCCTGTCCTGAACAAAATGCCGACCCCGCCCCGGTAACCACGACGCAGCGCGCCAGCTTTGCCCCTTGGGTAAAAGCATGTTCTATTTCCGCGCGCATCTGCGTGGTCAAGGCATTCATCTGTTCGGGGCGGTTCAAGGTAACAACCGCCAATCCATCCGCGACATCAAAGATGAGAGTTTGGTAATCCATCATGCAGGTCCGTTTCAGCTAGGTTTTGCCGCAGTCTAGACGAGCCGCTGGTCAGGGCCAGTGAAACCGCGCGTTACCCGTTCAGAATTTTATCTAAACGGGTTTGCTCTTCAGCGCTCAGAGGCGTTTGGTCTGGCGTTTTCGCATGAGCTCGTCCCCGCACATAGAGCAGGCTTGCACCCCCTGCCAGCAGCAGCATCAAAGGCCCTGCCCCCCACAGCAACCAGGTTGATCCGGTCGCTGGCGGACTCAGCAGCACATATTCACCGTAACGGTCCACGATATATCCCACGGCTTGGGTATCGCTGTCGCCGGCCACCAGACGTTCGCGCAACAGGATGCGCAAATCACGCGCAAGGCTGGCGTTGCTCTCATCAATGCTTTCGTTGCGGCAAACAAGGCACCTGAGGCCCTTGGAGAGGTTTCGTGCGCGTTGTTCAAGCACCGGGTCAGACAGGATTTCGTCAGGCTGTACCGCCCAAGCCGGCGTAACCAGCAACATCAACGCAAGTACCAGCCCCCTCATTCTGCCGGCACCGCACGAGAGGGTTTCGCCGCCCCTGCGGCCACGCGATAGCGACGGTCGGTCAGGCTCATCAAACCGCCGAGCGCCATAAGCGCGCAACCGATCCATATCCAGTTCGTCAGTGGTTTGATGTAGGTGCGTACCACCCATCCACCAGCATCTTGTTCGTCGCCAATCACCACATAGACATCCCGCGCCAGATTATAATCGATCGCTGCCTCGGTCGTTGGCATCTGAGCCACCGGATAAAACCGTTTCTCCGGCCGCAGCTGAGAGATCTCTTTTCCATCCTCAAAAAGCGTGACACTGCCGATTGTGGTCATGTAATTGGGCCCCTGTTGACGGGTCACATCATCCAGCTGGATCGTATAGCGCCCCACGTCGTAGGATTCACCCAGTTTGACAGCGCGAATATCGTCGGTGTTCCACGCGGTGATCCCCGCGACACCTACCATGGTGATACCAAGCCCTGCGTGGGCCAGCATCTTACCCCAATCGGCGCGAGGCAGACGTGTCAGCCGACCAAGCCGATCTTTGCCCCGACCGGTGCGCCCCCAAAGATCCATAACCGCGCCCATGACGACCCAGCTTCCCAGAAACAGCCCCATCGGCCCAAGCAGGCTACGCCCGCTTTGAACGGCATAGGCCAATCCACCCAAAGCGATTGCCAGCACGAATACATAGCGGAGCGGCTTTAGTGACCGCGCAAGCGACGCACGTTTCCACGGCATCGCCGACCCCACCGGCAGAAGCAGCCCCAAAAGCACCATGAAGGGCGTAAATGCCGCATTAAAGAACGGCGGGCCGACACTTAATTTGCGTTCAAAGAACATCTCGGCCAGCAGGGGCCACATCGTACCTGTGAACACCACGAAACAAGCCACGGCCAGCAGGACGTTATTCACCAACAGCGCTGATTCCCGACTGACCATGCTGAATACACCCTTTGCTTCAAGCACGCTTGCGCGAAAGGCGAACAACACCAATGCACCGCCGGTGAAAAACGTCAGGATCATCAAGATAAACACCCCCCGTTCGGGGTCATTGGCAAACGCGTGCACAGATGTCAGCAGCCCCGAGCGCACGATAAACGTTCCGATCAGCGAAAAGCCGAAGGCAAGGATCGCCAACAGGATTGTCCAGCTTTTCAGGCTTTCGCGTTTTTCAACAACGATAGCCGAATGAAGCAGCGCAGCGGCAAGCAGCCAAGGCATGAACGACGCATTTTCAACAGGGTCCCAGAACCAGAAACCACCCCACCCCAGTTCATAGTAGGCCCACCATGAGCCGAGCGAGATACCAATCGTAAGGAATATCCAGGCTGCCAGCGTCCATGGGCGCACCCAGCGACCCCATGCGGCGTCGACACGGCCTTCTATCAAGGCGGCAACCGCAAAGCTGAACGTCATCGACAGACCGACATAGCCCAAGTACAAAAATGGCGGATGAAAAGCCAGCCCCGGGTCTTGCAGAAGCGGGTTCAGGTCCTGACCGTCAAACGGCGGCGTGGCCAGACGCAAAAACGGGTTCGAGGTGAACAAAATGAAGGCATAGAATGCCACGCCTATCGTCGCTTGTACCGCTAACACGCGGGCTCGTAATGTTTCGGGCAGATTGCCCCCAAACCACGCCGCCATCGCACCGAAAAGCGACACGATCAGCACCCACAGCAACATCGAGCCTTCATGATTACCCCAGGTTCCGCTGATCTTGTACAGCATCGGCTTGAGCGAGTGGCTATTGAGAACCACGACGCGCAGCGAGAAATCAGAGGTCACGAAGGCCCACATCAACGCGCCAAAGGCCAAAGCGGTCAAGACAAACTGTGCCCCTGCCGCTGGTTCGGCGACGGCCATCCAGCCCGGCCAACGTTTATAGGCACCGATCATGGGCACGACCATTTGAATAATGGCTACACCGAAGGCGAGGATGAGGGCGAAGTGTCCGAGCTCTGTAATCATGGCGCGATCATAGGTGGCGTTTGAAAACTTTCCATGCCCTTTTACACATTAATCACGTTCTTGTGCGTAACAAAGCGTCGCAGGTCTGCTGCCGTGCCACCTGCGTCAGAGGGCGGCTTTGCGCCAGTCCTCGAGCGCCGGGTTCGCAGACGGTTGGCCCGCTGACGGGCGCAGCGGCGCGTCATGTTCGATAGCAGCACTGTCCTGAACATCAAGGCGCATAGCTTGAATGCTCTGGATCGTTTGCGCGACCTGCGGGGCATTCGCAATTGTGCGGGCAATAGAGCGTTGGAATTCTTGTGTTTTTATCTGGTGGCGCGCTCCGAAATAAAACGAAACCACCACCCCTAACAGCCACCAAAGCGGTTCGGGAACAAGCGATACTCCCTGCATCCGGGATGCAAACCAGATCGGGTCTATCATTGCTGCAACGAACATTCCCAGCGTGCCAAGCGCCAAGGCAGGGCGCGGCAAGCGGTTCAACCCGTCCATGAAGCGGTCAAATCGACCTCTGGATGCTGTCCCGTATTCCGAGGCGTATTGAGTCATTGCCTGATTCTGCGCAGAGGCCGCGCGTTGCGCGCCCGCTTCGGTGTTCTCGCGGAAAACTTCAACCGTGTCGCGCACGATGTTTCCGCCGCCACCAAACACCAGCCCCAAGATTTTTTCAATCATCCCCATGCTGCGATCCTCTTTTGAAATTCTACTTGGCTTAGATGGTATTTCGGTGTGATGAATTCTTCTGCTCGTCTGATCCAGCCGCCCTTTTTGCCGCTTCTGGTCCGGGCATATTTTCGGCTGGGCGGGCGTCCGTCGGCGAGATTGAAATAATAATTCCGCCTGGCGATGCCGTACGCATCCACCATCTGTGCAGGTGCTTTTTCGTAAGCGGTAACCGCCGCCGCTAGTGACTTCGGCCCCAGCACCCCGTCGACGGCCAGCTCAAACCCCATCTGACCTAATAATCGCTGCAGGATCTTTACCGCGTTCGATCCAGCATTCACATACATATCGAAAACGCTGGGTTGCAACGCCAAGGGCAAACCAGAGATCGAAGGTCGATCGAAATAATGTTCGATAAAAATCTCGATGGCTTGATCGCGTGTGACGCTCTGAACGTCACGCAAATCGACCTTGCCATCTTTATTCAGGTCCAGCCCTAGTCGGCGCAACGTGTGAATGGTGACGCCAAAGTTCGTTGCTCCTCCGGGATCATCAGGGTCATTTACAAAGCCCCCCTCGCGGGCGACGATTGATTTAGCAATATCTTGGACGGTCTGCATATCAAGGCCCCTTACGCTGTTATCTGGCGTAGAACTTGGGGCCTATATGGTTAACACAAACCGATCGGTGCGGTCGCATCACCCCTCGGGGGCGACATACACACCTTGCGCCTTCAGCGCGTCCACGACCTCTTTTGGCATATAGGTTTCGTCGTGTTTAGCAAGTATTTCAGTGGCTTCAAAGGTACCGTTGATGTAACGCCCCGTGCCGATCATGCCTTGTTTTTCTTCAAACAGATCCGGAAGAACGCCGGTATAGACCACCGGTACGACGGCACCCCCATCGGTTACGGAAAACCGTATCGTCTTGCCGTCGCTGCGCACCAGCGACCCCTCTTCGACCAACCCGCCAATGCGAAATACCTCGCCGGGCCCCGGAGGCTCTGCGATCACCTGGCTAGGCGCGCGGAAGAAATTGATGCCGTCGCGCATGGCATATCCGATCAGTGCCGTAGACAGCACCAACGCTACGACGGCTACACCGATAATCTGGATGCGACGCTGCTTTTTAAGACTTTTCATGCAACCTCAAGGGAAAAGCGGAGCCATCATCAGCCCCTCGGTTTCGTCGAGACCTAACATCAGATTAGCATTTTGCAACGCCTGCCCGCTAGACCCTTTTGTCAAATTGTCCAATGCGGCGACTACAATGGTCCGGCCCTCGATACGGTCGGCCACAACGCCGATGTGGCAGAAATTGGACCCGCGAATATGGCGCGTACTGGGGATTTCGCCCAAAGGTAGTAACTCGATGAACGGCTCAGCCTCATATGCGGTCTGGAAGGTGTCATGGATAATCTGTGCATCGCCTTTGACATACACGGTCGCCAGGATACCACGGTTCGCCGGAATAAGGTGTGGCGTGAACTGCACTTTCACGGGCCGCCCGGCAATTGCCGAAAATTCTTGATCGAATTCACCAAGATGCCGGTGCGTTCCGCCGACCGAATAAGGATGATAGCCTTCGGACAATTCGGCATGCAGCAGATTTTCTTTCAGCGACCGCCCCGCACCGGAAACAGCGCATTTGAGATCCAGGATGATGTCATCAAGGTCAATCACCGCCTTTTCGATCAAGGGACGCAGCGCAAACTGACCTGTGGCTGCATTACATCCCGTTCCCGCCACCAGACGCGCCTGCTTGATCTCGGACCGATAGAATTCTGTCAGCCCGTATACCGCTTCTTTTTGCTGTTCGACGGCGGCATGTTTGTTGCCATACCACTTTGTATAGGCCTCGGGGTCACGCAGCCGAAAATCCGCAGACAGATCGACGATCTTCAAATCTTTTGGCAAGCCGGCAATGACCTCTTGGCTTGTTTTGTGCGGTAACGCGCAAAAGCACAGGTCGATGTCGGCAAAGTCGATCTCTTCGATTGTGACAAGGGCGGGCAAATCCAGATGACGCAAATGCGGAAACACGTCGGCCATCTGTTGGCCGGCCTTTGAATTGGCGGCCAAAGCCTTGATCTGCATGTTGGGATGGTTCGCGATCAACCGGATCAACTCCGCCCCTGTGTATCCAGAGGCACCAAGTATGGCGATGTTATGTGTCATGTCGGGTTCCGTTCGGAATAACTGGTGTAAAGATTAGGCGGCCTGAAAGGTAAGCGGTCGTCGCAAGAATTGTGTGGCGCGGCTACTGACCTTCTTGGGATCGCCAGTCGTCAGAAATGCAGCCTCTCCGCCGCCCAACATCTTGGGATGCCGTTGCAAATAATCGCTCAGACTATGGGCGACCAAGTTGGCTTGGCTGAACACCTTCACATCTGCCCCAAGCGCATCCTGGAAGGTTTCCTGCATCAGCGGATAGTGTGTGCAGCCCAGAATCGCGGCTTCCGGGTGCGGCATCTTGCGTTTTAGCGCGTCCACATGGCTGCGCACCAACGCTTCCGCGAGGATAAAGTCCCCGTCCTCGATGGCGTCGACGACACCGCCACAGGCCTGCGCTTCGACATCCACACCGATCGCCCGAAACGCCAATTCGCGTTGAAAAGCGCGGCTGGCCACTGTCGCCGGGGTCGCGAACAAAGCCACGTGCTTAAGGTCGACCTCTCGGGGGGGTGAATTGTCGCCCCACTGCCGTTCGGTCATGGCTTCGATCAATGGCACGAACACACCCAGAACGCGCTTGTCAGAGGGTACCCAGTTTTCCTGCATCCGGCGCAATGCTGCCGCCGATGCGGTATTGCACGCCAGGATCACCAGATCGCACCCGGCATCGAACAACCGCTGCGTCGCGGCGACGGTCAGGTTATAGATGTCGTCCGCATTCCGCACACCATAAGGCGCATGTGCGCTGTCAGCCAGATACACGAAATCGACCTCGGGCAACTGCGTCTGTACAGCATCCCATACGGTCAGCCCACCTAGTCCTGAATCAAAAATACCAACTGCCATGTCACCTTGCCGTCACCTGTCGGCATGATGCCGAGCTAGAACTCCAACCCCAAACCGAATGATTTTGTGGGCCTTGGTGACAACTCATACGTGGCTTTGCGCAGGAAATCCATCATCGCTTTTGGCTCTTTTATCAGCGGGTTCAGCACATTCCTGCCGATCGGTTCGCCAATGACGACACGCACAGGCTTGTCGACCCGTTTTCTGAACTGCTGGACGAGTAGACCCATGCGCAACGTATGGTTAAGATGGCTGGCGATCTGGAACAACCGGCTCGTATGTCCGTCAAAATAGACCGGAATGACCACTGCTTGTGATCTAGCGATCATCCTTGCGGTAAAGCCATGCCAACTCGGGTCCATCGGTTCGGAAAACGGGCGGGCCGCCGTGCTTACCGTGCCACCGGGAAATACGCCGATTGCACAGCCCTGCGCAAGATAATCCAGCGCCGTCCTGCGGGTATCCAGGTTCATCGCCAGCGCCGGCTTGTCGCCATCAAAACTGATCGGCAACAACTTGTCACTCAGCTCCGGCACCTTGTTGAAAACGGAATGGGCCATAACTTTGAAATTATCGCGTCTGTGCGACAAAATCCGACCCATCATCAAACCATCCAGAATACCGTATGGATGGTTTGCTATCATGATAACAGGGCCCCTGCGTGGTATGTGGGTCAGACTTCCGGCGTCAACCTGCAATGACAAACCATAGCGGCGCGCCATCACTTCGAAAAAGTCCTGCCCCTGTGCCACCTCGGCTTCATAGCCGACCGCCCTTTTTATCAGCTTTTGACGGCCCGTACTATTTTCCATCAACCGGATAATCGACCTGCCATACCGGGACTTTGAAGTATCGGCATAGCTTAGGTCCCGCGCGGTTTGGCAACTTGAATACGACAAAGCAGTTTCCTTCATGGGCGGTTGTTCACCACACGCCTTACCGTACTTTCATGAAACAGGCGTGACATATCCCATCACTCTGCCGCTTTTGCGGTATGTGACCCTCCTGCCCGGATCGTCGCCAAAAGCTCTTCGCGACGCTTTGCGGCCTTTGCCTCGTTGGCCTGCTTTACCGGGCCAAACCCGCGGATCTGCAAGGGGAGTTCAGCCAAAGCAATGATCGCATCGCGGGTTGCGTCCGTAAGCCGGGGCAATACTTCCTTCATATCCGCCTCGTATTGGCGGATCAAAGACCTCTCCATTTTCCGCTCACTCGTATGGCCGAACGGGTCAAACGGCGTTCCTCGCAGGAATTTCATGCGCGAAAGCATACCCAGCGGTCTTTCCAGCCACTCTCCGAAGGTCCGTTTGACGGGCCGTCCGTCGGAACCCGTTTTCGACAAAACCGGTGGCGCAAGGTTGAACGTCATTTTGGGATTGCCATCGAATTCCTGCGCAACTTTTTCACGGGTCGATTTGAGCAAGCGGGCGACCTCGTATTCATCCTTGTAAGACAACAGCTTGTGGTATCCCAAGGCGACGGCTTCGCGCAGACGGGCGTCTTCGATGCTATCGACTAGCACGCCATAGCGCTTGGCCAGCCCCTTGCCCTGATACGCAATCAGGTGTTTTTTACGATAATCTATCTTGTCCTCAAGTGATTTCGGCATCTCGATGATGTTGGGGGACAACAGATTGGCAGCTTCCTTGGGAAACAACACCGCCCAGCGACCCAGTTCAAACGCGCGCAGATTACGTTCTACCGCCGCACCGTTCAATTTTATGGCCTCTTGCAGGCTGTCCAAAGACAGCGGCACCAATCCCCGTTGCCAGGCAGCGCCAAAGATCATCATGTTGGAATAAATTGAATCGCCCAAGGTCGCCTTGGCAAGATCGGACGCGTCGAACAAGGCCACGTCCTCCTTGAGCCGGGCTTCCAAAGCCAAGGTCAGCCTGTCGTAGGGCATCTGGAATTCTGTATTGCGAGTAAAATCGCCGGTGATGATCTGATGCGAGTTCACCACAGCGCCGGTACGCCCAGCGCGGGTCAAACCAAGGGTTTTGGTACCCGCCGAAACGACCAGATCGCCGCCGATCAAGGCGTCGGCCTCACCGGTGGCAACACGAATGGCGCTGATATCTTCGGGACGATTGGCAATGCGGCAATGGATATGCACCGCACCGCCTTTTTGGGCAAGCCCGGCCATTTCCATCATCCCTGCGCCTTTACCGTCAAGCTGTGCAGCCTGAGCCAGTACAGCGCCGATGGTGACAACACCCGTCCCGCCTACACCGGTAATGATCACGTTATGCGTCCCGTGGATTACGGGCAGAACCGGATAGGGAAGCTCCGGAATTTTAACTTCGGTCGTCGGGTCCTTGCGGATCTTAGCCCCTTCCAACGTCACAAAAGACGGGCAAAACCCTTTGACGCAGGAATAATCCTTGTTGCACGACGATTGATCAATCGCACGTTTGCGCCCTAGTTCGGTATCTGCGGGCACAATCGAAACACAGTTTGATTGCACACCACAGTCGCCACAGCCTTCGCAGACATCGGTGTTGATAAACACCCGCTTATCAGGGTCCGGAAACTGTCCCCGTTTGCGGCGGCGTCGTTTTTCGGCGGCGCAGGTCTGGATGTAGACAATAGCGCTGACGCCTTTGTGCTGGGTAAAATTGTTCTGAACCGATTGCAGTTCAGCCCTTTCATACAATGGAACGCCATCAAACGCATTCTTGTCGACGTCCTCTTTTTCGTCGTAGACCACGGCGATGTTCCCGACGCCCATCGCCTTTAGCTCTGCAACTATTCGCGGCGCGTCCAGATCGCCTTCGTTGTGCTGACCACCTGTCATGGCGACCGCATCGTTATAGAGAATCTTATAGGTGATGTTGGTCCGCGCTGCCACCGCGGCCCGGATCGCCTGAATGCCCGAATGGTTATAGGTACCGTCGCCAAGGTTCTGAAACACATGATCGCGCTTTGAAAAATGCGATTCGCCGATCCAGTTGGCCCCTTCACCTCCCATATGGGTGTAACCGGTGGTCTCCCGGTCCATCCATTGCACCATATAGTGACATCCGATGCCCGCATAGGCACGGCTGCCTTCGGGTAGTTTGGTGGACGAATTATGCGGACAGCCGGAACAGAAATACGGGGTGCGCGCGGCGATATCCTCTGCGTTATCGGCACGGCGTGCGGTATCAAGCGATTCCATTCCCGCCTTGATACCATCGGTGTTCCGGCCTTCCTCGATGAGGATACCGCCCAGCTTTTCGGCGATCCAGATAGGGTCTAATGCCGCACGGGTCGGGAACAGCTCTTCACCATGTTCAAGCCCGGCACCGCCGCCCTTGTGCCAGCCGTACACGCGGCGATGGGTGTCTGAAAACAACGCTTCCTTAATCTGTATTTCGATAAGCTTGCGCTTTTCTTCCACGACGACGACCAGATCCAGACCCTCTGCCCAAGCGTGGAAGCCTCTCATGTCCAGCGGGAAGGTCTGCCCTACTTTGTAAAGGGTGATCCCTAGCCGTTCGGCCTCGTTTTCATCAATGTTAAGCAGGCTCATCGCGTGGATCAGATCAAGCCAGTTCTTACCGGCAGCCACGAAACCGATCTTCGCACCGGGTTTACCCCACATGCGTTTATCCATCTTGTTAGCGTGGCTATATTCTTCGGCCGCGAAGCGCTTGTGGTCGATCATCCGCGCCTCTTGGAGGTGGGGGGTGTCTATCAGCCTAATATTCAACCCGCCTTCAGGCATATCGTATGTCGGCGTGACCAACCGCATCCGATGCGGGTCACCATCGACCACCGATGTCGCTTCAACGGTATCCTTCATAGTCTTCAAGCCGACCCACAGACCCGAGAACCGCGACAGCCCCCAGCCGTAGATGCCGTAATCCATGATCTCCTGAACACCCGCCGGACTGACGATCGGCATATAAGCGTCCATCATTGCCCATTCGGACTGATGCAAGACCGTAGAGGATTCGCCGGTATGGTCATCCCCCATTGCCATCAACACACCACCGTGCGCCGACGATCCGGCCATATTGGCATGGCGCATCACGTCACCCGACCGGTCCACTCCGGGGCCCTTGCCGTACCACAAGCCAAATACACCGTCATATTTGCCTTCGCCGCGCAATTCAGCCTGCTGCGTGCCCCAAAGCGCGGTTGCGGCAAGATCTTCATTCAGCCCGGCTTCGAAAATCACGTCATATGCGGCCAGAGATTTGGCTGCCCGTTCCATCTGCAAATCAACCGCACCAAGAGGCGACCCGCGATAACCAGTCACGTATCCGGCCGTGTTCAACCCCGCTGCGCGATCACGGGCTTTTTGCATCATCATCATACGAACCAACGCCTGCGTGCCGTTCAACAGCACCGGAGACTTCTCAAGGTCAAAGCGATCATTCAGTGAAATCTTCTGCGTACCCATGGCGCGTCCTCCCGTACGAGCAATCAATAGCGATAGGGTAATACTAGGTCACAAAAGCTGACCTGTCTAGCGTTGTGTATCAGCCCTTGCCCAAGATAGTTCAGAAATAAGGCTTCAATGGTTGCGAGCAATACAAGAGCGCCTATTTAATGCGGCTAAACGTGACGTAGACTTGTTTTTGGTCAATAATAAGCGCAGACACGGTTGTTCGTGCGAAATGCGCCACAGCGGGAAAAGGTGGTCCTCATGGATTGGGACAAGCTCAGAATATTTCATGCGGTCGCAGACGCCGGCAGCCTGACCCATGCTGGTGACAAGCTGAACCTGTCGCAATCGGCGGTGAGCCGGCAGATCCGCGGCCTTGAAGAACAGCTGAACACCAATCTTTTCCACCGCCATGCCCGCGGTTTGATCCTGACTGAGCAGGGCGAGCTGTTGTTCGATGCCACTGTCGCGATGACCAAGCGGCTCGATACAGCTGCGGCGCGTATTCGCGACAGCGAAGAAGAGGTCTTTGGCGAACTCCGTGTCACGACGACGACGGGGTTTGGCACGCTTTGGCTCGCTCCGCGATTGACAAAACTGTACGAGAAATACCCCGACCTCAGGGTGGACCTGATGCTGGAGGAACGCGTGCTGGACCTGCCGATGCGCGAGGCTGATGTCGCGATCCGCATGAAAGAACCATCACAAGCTGATCTGGTCCGCAAAAAACTGATGATGATCAAGATGTGTATGTATGCGTCACCGGCCTACCTGGCGGCCAACGGTACACCGCAACGGCTTGAGGACATGTCCGAACACCGGTTGATCTGCCAAAATACCGACAGCAACCAGGTCAATGCCGGGTTACAGCTGGTTCAACAACTGATGATGTACGATGTCCGGTCGATGCTGACGGTCAACAATTATTTCGGAGTGCTCCAGGCTGTCATCAATAACCTGGGGATCGGGGTGCTCCCGGATTACCTGATTCAGGACTTTCCGGAAATGGTACAGGTGCTGCCCGACACCGAATCTGCCGACGTGCCGGTCTTTCTTGCCTATCCCGAAGAATTGCGCGCCTCGAAACGGGTCGCAGCGTTCAAGGATTTTGTCCAAGACGAGATTATCACCCATCGAAAACTGCTGCGCGAGAAGGCAAACCTTTGAGCTATGCGAAATGCGCATAGCGGGCATGCTCATTTTATTCGATTCCTGTCTTGATCCGTGCACAACTGCCACCTAATTGAGCTTTATGAAGACGGACGCCTCACGGCTGTCTCTTCATACCTCCCTGTTGGACTTGGCCGAGCCTCGCGCTCGGCCTTTTTTTTGACTGGATGGCCTGTTTCCCTTTGGCCTTTTCCCCGCGCCGCGCTTGATCTAAGAGTACGCCCAAATTGCTAGGGAAATATGTGCATCATGACCGAACCAGCCATCACCCAAGATTTGATCTCCAGCCATGGAATAAACGCGGACGAGTATCAGCGGATACTTGATATCATCGGGCGCGAGCCAAGCTTTACCGAGCTGGGCATTTTTTCGGCCATGTGGAACGAGCACTGCTCTTACAAGTCCTCCAAGAAATGGTTGCGCAGTTTGCCGACCACCGGCCCGCAAGTCATCTGCGGCCCCGGGGAAAATGCAGGTATCGTGGATATCGGCGACGGTCAGGCGCTGGTGTTCAAGATGGAAAGCCACAACCACCCATCATATATCGAACCCTATCAGGGTGCCGCGACCGGGGTAGGCGGTATCTTGCGCGACGTATTCACCATGGGTGCCCGTCCTATCGCGGCGATGAACTCGCTCAGCTTCGGGTCCCCCGACCACCGCAAGACCCGACAGCTTGTTCATGGCGTCGTGTCAGGTGTGGGGGGCTACGGCAATTGCTTCGGGGTGCCCACGGTTGGCGGCGAAGTCCGGTTTGATACCGCCTATGACGGCAACTGCCTTGTGAACGCGTTTGCTGCCGGCTTGGCCGATACGGACAAGATTTTTTATTCGGCGGCGTCGGGCGTGGGTATGCCCGTGGTGTACCTGGGTGCAAAAACCGGTCGGGACGGTGTGGGTGGTGCGACGATGGCATCCGCCGAATTCGACGACACCATCGAAGACAAGCGCCCCACCGTTCAGGTGGGTGATCCCTTTACTGAAAAACGCCTGATGGAAGCGACGCTAGAGCTTATGGCGACAGGTGCTGTGATCTCGATCCAGGATATGGGCGCTGCGGGGCTGACGTGCTCTGCGGTGGAAATGGGCGACAAGGGCAATCTCGGCGTCAGGCTTGATCTTGAAAAGGTGCCGACACGCGAACACGCCATGACCGCATACGAGATGATGCTGTCGGAATCCCAGGAACGCATGCTGATGGTCTTGCGCCCGGAACTTGAAGCCCAGGCCAAGGCCGTCTTCGATAAATGGGACCTAGACTTTGCTATCGTCGGTGAAACCATTGCCGAAGACCGGTTCCTGATCATGCATAACGGCGAGCTTAAAGCCGACCTGCCTCTCAAGGCTTTGTCTGGCAACGCTCCGGAATATGATCGACCCTGGATCGAAACCCCCGCGGTCACGCCATTGTCCGATGTACCTGGCATTGACCCGATCGATGGGCTTAACGCGCTGATATCCAGCCCCAACTACGCATCAAAAGCGTGGGTATACGAGCAATATGACACCATGGTGATGGGCGACAGCGCCCGGACCCCTGGTCTGGGGTCGGGCATCGTGCGAATTCACGGGACCGACAAAGCCGTGGCCTTCACGTCCGACGTGACGCCGCGCTATGTGAAGGCCAACCCCTATGAGGGCGGCAAGCAAGCGGTGGCCGAAGCTTACCGCAACCTGTGCGCCGTAGGCGCCCTGCCCTTGGCCACGACCGACAACCTGAATTTCGGCAACCCCGAAAAACCCGAGATCATGGGGCAGTTCGTCGGGGCGCTTCGGGGCATCGGCGAAGCGGTCGCAGCGCTGGACATGCCGATCGTGTCCGGCAACGTTTCGCTTTACAATGAAACCGACGGTGTCGGCATTCTCCCTACCCCCACTATCGGTGCCGTAGGTCTGCTGACACATACCGACCAGATCATCGGCAAAGAAGTACGCGAAGGGCATGTGGCGCTGGTTCTGGGCACAACCGAGGGTCATCTGGGCCAATCTGCCCTGCTGCTGGAGGTATTCGGTCGTCGCGATGGCGACGCGCCTCATGTAGATCTGGCGCTGGAGAAGGCACACGGAACCTTTATCCGCGAAAACCGCGAGCTGATCAAAGCCTGCACCGACCTGTCGGATGGCGGCCTTGCGCTCGCCGCCTTTGAACTGGCCGAAGAGGCCGGGGTTGGCGTGACCCTCGATTCCGGAGACACCCAGACGTTGTTCGGAGAGGATCAGGCACGCTATCTGATCGCATGCAACTTCGATCAAGCCGAAGCGTTGATGGTCAACGCACAAAATGCAGGACTGCATCTGGAATCTGTCGGAAAATTTGGCGGGGATCAGATCAGCTTTGGTGGCGTCAAAGCGCCGTTGGCGGAAATGTCTGCCACGTATCGCGGTGCTTTCGAAAAAACCTTTGCTTGAGGGTCAGTCGCCCATCATTGCCATAAGTCGCGTTTTCTCGCCCAGATCATCCGGGCGGGAAATCACCCCGGCAAGTTCTTCGAGCGACGCAATCGAATGCCCCGCCCGAAAACTGTCAACATGAGGCAGCATGGCGCGAATGCCAGCGGCCTTTGGCGCAAACCCGTCCCACCGCAGCAAAGGGTTTAACCAGATCAACCGACGTGCGGTCAGGTGGAGGCGCTGCATATGCAGCGCCAGCTCGTTTGGAGCATCGCGGTCGAGGCCATCGGTGATCAGCAGCACTACCGCGCCCTGCCCCATCACCCGTCGCGACCAGTCACGGTTGAAAGCTTCTATGCTGGATCCGATACGCGTGCCGCCTTCCCAATCCTGCGCCTCGGCACCCGCCGCCTTGAGAGCCGCGTCAACGTCGCGGGCGGCGAGATGACGCGTGATATTGGTCAGTCGCGTGCCGAAGGTAAATGCGTGGACCTTGGCCCAGCCCGCGCCTTTCGCGTTGCTGACCGCATGCAGAAAATGCAGCACCACGCGCGAATATTGGCTCATTGAACCGGAAATATCGCACAGCACCACCAGGTTAGGATACCGCAGGCGCGGCTTTTTGAGCGATAGGCTGTGCAGATCCCCCCCGCGCCGCAACGCCGCGCGCATGGTACGCGGCACGTCGATAGCCCCGATAGAAGATACCATGCTGCGCCGGGACGGCATTGGTTTTACCGGCAAGGTGAGACGCGCCAACATCCTTTTGGCCTCGGTCATTTCTGCAAGGCTCATCAGTTCGAAATCCAGTGTCCGCAAACGCTCTTTGCGCGACATGGTAAGGCTGGCGTCGGCTTCGATCCGGGTATCCTCGTCGTCTTCGTCGTGGCGGTCGTCGTCCTGGGGGGCCTGGGCACCATCCAGCAACGCTTCGGCAGCGCGCTTTTCCGCGGCCTGGGCGGGTCGGTCTTCCTGGACACCGCGGATAGCGGGGAGCATCGCTGCCATCATGTGTTCGAGATAACGCGGATCACGCCAATAGAGCCGAAAAAGCTGCGCAAATATCGCGCGGTGTTCGGGCCGGTTCACAAAACAGGCGTGCAACGTCCAGTAAAAATCGATCTTGTTGGAAAACCCCGCGGCCTCGACCGCGCGGATCGCGTCGATTACCCGTCCCGGCCCGATCGGCAATCCGGCACGTCGCAACGCGCGGGCAAAATGGGTGATGTTGCCGGCAAGCCTGGGGTTATCTGGCAAATCAAGCGGGAGGTGCTCCATGATGAAATCAAGTCATGGGGGCTGTCTGCCCCCATACCCCCGAGGATGATGAACCATTTGGAAGGGCACGAGCGTTCATCCTGCCGGATCCAGGCTGGCTTTGGCTTGGTCGAGAATGCGCTTGGCTTCAGAGCCTTGCAGCTTGGAGATATCATCTTGGTATTTCAGGATCGCGCCGAGCGTGTCCGAAATTACTTCGGGACTGAGGTTTATGACGTCGAGAGCGAGCAGGCATTTTGCCCAGTCGATGGTTTCAGCGACGCCTGGCTTTTTGAACAAGTCTTCGGTGCGCAGCTGCTGAACAAAGGCGACGACCTCGCGGCTGAGCGCCTCTGAGGCGTGCGGGGCCCTGGCTGCGAGTATTTCGATTTCGCGGTCGAAATCAGGATAATCCACCCAGTGGTACAGGCAACGGCGCTTGAGCGCATCATGCACCTCGCGGGTACGGTTGGAGGTCAGGACCACGATAGGTGGCTCTGGTGCCTTGATGGTTCCCAATTCGGGAATCGTCACCTGAAAATCACTGAGCGCTTCGAGAAGGAACGCTTCGAATGGGGCGTCGGTACGATCAAGTTCATCGATAAGCAGAATGGGTGCCCCGCGTTCATCGGGGCGCATCGCCTCGAGCAGCGGGCGTTCAATCAGGAATTCTTCGCTGAAAAGCTCTGCCGTCAGTGCCTTGCGTGAGTTGTCGGCGGCATGTCCGGTGGCTTCGGTGGCACGGATCGCGACCATCTGGGCCGCAAAGTTCCATTCATATACCGCCGACGACGCATCGAGCCCTTCGTAGCATTGCAGACGGATCAGCTTTCGATCCAGGCCGGCTGCCAGTGCCTTGGCTATTTCCGTCTTGCCGACGCCCGCCTCACCTTCCAGGAACAAGGGGCGTCCGAGCTTCAGGCTTAGAAAAACGACCGTCGCGAGGGCGCGATCGCTGACATACCCCTGTCCTTCAAGCAAAGTCTGCACGGTATCGATGGACATGGGTTCTGTCATAGGGGCTCCTGTTTAGAACGTCAGGGTGCGTTTTGATCCCGCCGGGGTCAAGTGCATGTAAGGCTGTCGGTCCGATTTGATCAGCGTTATCTTATCTGGGGCGCATGTCTCGGGAGAACGCCATCCGGGTCAACGGCCCGTCATGGGCGATTGCACCTTCTTCGCAACCTCTGCAACCTTACCTAAAATGCGCAACATTTTTCCGCATTTCTGCCGCAATATTTTTATAGCCAGTGACCAACAGCGCATATGATCTGCGCGCCATTCCAAGCAAGGACACAACCATGATCGAGGCACCCTTTACGATCGATACCTCATTGGCTGACCTTCCCAAGGCTGAATGGTTGCTCGCCATCGCGGAAATCGCCGAAGACTCCGGATACTATCAGACACTTGGGGCGAAACATCATGCCATTTATGTTGAACGCAAACCCACGTTGCTTGTCACTTTCGAATCTTTGAGCGGCATGCGGTCGCTATCCGCCATGTCGCACCCTTTGGGCTGGGAGATGGTGCGCACCTACGGATGGTCGCATCTGTGTATCGCGTCCGAAGGTGACACCTGGTTTCGGGACGAAAACGTATATGCGTTTTTTGACCGGTTGATCGATGATGGCTTCTTTGATGAGTTTGAAAAAGTGATATTCTATGGCGCGGGACCGGGCGGGTACGGTGCAGCTGCCTTTTCCGTTGCGGCACCTGGTGCCACTGTGGTGGCGATCCAGCCGCAGGCAACTCTGGATTCGCGCATAGCGGAGTGGGACGACCGCTTCAAGGAAATGCGCAGAACCGATTTCGGCTCTAGGTTCGGCTATGCACCCGATATGCTGGAAGCTGCCGAAGCGGCATTTATTCTTTACGACCCAAACGTGGCGCTGGACGCGATGCACGCGAGCCTGTTCACCCGTCCCAATGTAACAAAGCTCAGGATGCGGCATATGGGGCTCGCGTTGCAGTCAGACCTGCTTCAGCTTGATCAGTTCGAAACAGTGTTGAGCCTTGCAGCCGCGGGCAAATTGACCCGTCTTAATTTTGCCAGGCTGTATCGATCACGGCGCGAACACCGCAGCTATCTCAAGACCTTGCTGGTGACACTTGAAGCGGATGACCGCAAAAAGCTGATCCTGCATCTGTGCCGCCATGTGAATGCCCGCATGCAAGCGCCGCGCTTTGTACGCAAGCAAAAGCTGCTTGAGGCCGAGATGGTGATGGAGCAGGCGCAAGACGAAGCCCGGAACCGTAACATCAGCAAAAACGGATAGTGAGAGCGCTGCGTTGCTACCGTTTCGATTCGTCGCCTGTTGAGGGAACAAATACCCCCGACGTGCCCCCGCGCCCCCTAGCGCCGCAAGCGACGCTATGCTAGCGAACGCGCATGACACAGACCTTGACGCTTATACGCCCTGACGACTGGCACCTGCACCTGCGCGACCACGACATGTTACGCGCGGTGTTGCCCTATACCGCTGCCCATTTTGCCCGCGCGATCATCATGCCCAATCTTGTTCCCCCCGTGGTGCGCAGCGCCGATGCCGAGGCATACCGGGACCGGATCCTGGCCGCGCTGCCGGAAGGGTCGCAGTTCACCCCCCTGATGACCCTGTATCTGACCGAAGACACCGATCCCGATGACGTGGCGGCGGCCCATGCCAGCGGTTTGATCAAGGCGGTAAAGCTGTATCCGGCCGGTGCGACAACGAATTCCGCCAGCGGGGTGTCGAACTTTGACAAGGTTGCCCCCGTGCTTGAACGGATGGCCGAAATTGGTCTGCCCCTATGCACCCATGGTGAGGTGACGAACCCCGAGGTCGATATCTTTGACCGCGAGGCGGTGTTTATCGAGCGGGTGCTTGACCCGATCCGCACCCGTCACGCCGGGCTCAAGGTGGTGATGGAACATATTACCACTGCTGATGCCGCCGACTATGTCCGTTCTGCCGGTTCCGGACTGGGGGCGACGATCACGACGCATCATCTGGTGATCAACCGAAACCACATTCTGGCCGGTGGCATCAAGCCACATTATTATTGCCTGCCGGTGGCCAAACGCGAAGAACACCGTCTGGCGCTGCGGGCTGCCGCGACGTCGGGCGATGCCCGGTTCTTTCTGGGGACGGATTCAGCCCCGCACACGGACGCGAACAAGCTGTTGCCCTGCGGATGCGCCGGATGTTTCACCGCCCCGAACACCCTGTCGATTCTCGCCGAGGTATTCGAGCAGGAACATGCGCTGGACAAGCTCGAGGCATTCACCTCGCGGAACGGCCCGGCGTTTTACGGACTGCCTGCAAACGACACGACCATAACGCTGATCCGTACGCCAGTGCACTATCCCGACCACATCGAAACGCCCGAGGGACCGGTTACGGTTTTTGACCCTCTGATGCCTCTGAACTGGACGGTAAAGGCAACCTAGCCCCTGATCTGCGCCGATTGTCGGGGTATCCGCGCTGCACCCATAGACTTTGAACTGCGTCCGGGGGTATTTGAAGGCGCAAAACCAGAACAGCTTTAACCACAGGACACCTGCACATGATCCCTTCCAGCTATCCAGATAAAACAGAAATGGCGCGTCTGACCGCGCGGATGCTGCTCGAGATCAAGGCCGTTCACTTCAACGCCAAGGATCCGTTTACTCTGGCGTCGGGCCTGCCGAGCCCCACATACATCGATTGCCGCAAACTGATAAGCTATCCGCGCATTCGGGCAACCTTGATGGACTTTCTGACCGTGACAGTGATGCGCGATGCGGGGTTCGAGGCGTTTGACAACGTGGCTGGCGGCGAAACCGCCGGGATACCCTTTGCCGCGATGATCGCCGAACGGATGGCGTTGCCGATGACATATGTACGCAAAAAGCCGAAAGGTTATGGACGCAACGCCCGTATCGAAGGTGAAATGACGCCGGGACAGCGTGTGCTTTTGGTCGAAGACCTGACCACGGACGGCGGCTCGAAGATCAGCTTTGTCGACGCGATTCGCGAGACCGGGGCATCATGCGCCCACACCGCCGTGATCTTCTATTACGGCATTTTTCCGCAGACCGAAAAGACGCTTGGCGACCATGGTGTTAGCTTGCACAGCCTATGCACCTGGTGGGATGTACTTGCCGAAGCCAAGGCACAGGCGGCGTTCGATGCAGCAACCCTGGCCGAGGTTGAGACCTTCCTCAACGCACCCCGGGATTGGCAGGACGCCCGAAAAAACAAATGATGAAACGTCAACATGTAGTATCGTTACACGCAAAACCATGCTATATAATGTCCACTAGCGCATAATTCAGGTTATCCACAAGTTATACAATTTGCAGGTCGGTCGTCGGCTCGGATATGAGAAGCTCTGGGCAGATAACAGGTGGGACACCAGGTAGTATGAACGAGATTTCCAGCATCAACGGCAATCAACTGACTGTTCAGGCAGCCGAGACCATGCCTCATTCGATTGAGGCCGAACAACAGCTTTTGGGGGCCATTCTAACCAATAACGACATCTATGATCGTGTGGCATCGATCATTGGCCCCAAGCATTTCTATGACCCGGTGCATGCCCGCATCTTCGAGATCGCCAGCGCCCGGATCGCCAAGAACAATCTTGCATCGCCTGTCACGCTCAAGGCGTTCATGGAAGACGACGAGGGGCTGAAGGAACTGGGCGGCCCGGCCTATCTTGTACGCCTCGCCGGGGCTGCCATCAGTGCCTTTGCCGTGCGCGATTATGCACAGATGATCTATGATCTTTCGGTGCGGCGGGATCTCATTCAACTGGGCCGCGACATTTCCGCGAAGGCCGCACAGGTCGACGTCGCGTCCGAACCGCGCGAACAGATCGTCGAGGCGGAGCAGCAGCTTTATAAATTGGCGGAACAAGGCCAAACCGAAACCGGATTCCAAAGCTTTCTCAAGGCGGTGACGGATGCTGTGAACGTGGCAAATGCCGCATACCAGCGTGACGGGGGCCTGTCAGGTGTCTCGACGGGCCTGATCGATATGGACAAAAAACTGGGGGGCCTGCACCCGTCCGACCTGCTTATTCTTGCCGGTCGCCCGTCAATGGGGAAAACCTCGCTGGCGACGAATATCGCCTTTAACGTAGCAAAGGCGTATCGCCGCGGCACGTTGCATGACGGCACCCAAGGTGCCGTCGAGGGCGGCGTGGTCGGTTTCTACAGCCTTGAGATGAGCGCAGAACAGCTCGCTGCGCGCATCCTGTCGGAAGCGGCGGAAATTCCGTCACAGCAAATTCGATCCGGCGATATGAGCGAGACCGAGTTCCGCCGTTTCGTCGACGCGGCCAAAGCGCTTGAGGCTTGCCCGCTTTATATTGACGACACCCCGGCCCTGCCGATCAGCCAGTTGGCGGCACGCGCCCGCAGGCTAAAGCGGACCCACGGGCTGGATGTGTTGATCATCGACTATCTGCAACTGGTTCGTGGTACCGGAAAGAACGAAAACCGCGTGAACGAGATCTCGGAAATTACCATGGGGCTCAAGGCGATCGCCAAAGAGCTGAATATACCGGTCATCGCCCTGTCACAGCTTTCACGCCAGGTTGAAAACCGCGAAGACAAGCGCCCGCAGCTGTCGGATCTGCGTGAATCCGGTTCCATCGAACAGGATGCCGATGTGGTCATGTTCGTGTTCCGCGAGGAATACTACAAAGAGCGCGAAAAACCCGGCGATCATGAACTGGACAAGATGGCGATCTGGCAAGAGGAAATGGAGCGTCTGCATGGTCGCGCCGAAGTCGTCATCGGCAAGCAGCGTCACGGCCCAATCGGCACCGTAGAGCTTAGCTTTGAGGGTCGGTTTACCCGATTTGGAAACCTTGTGAAGCCCTGGCAAAACGGCAACGGCGGGGGTCAGGAATTCTGATCTCGGCCCCTGCCTGAACCTTAGACATGTGCCGCGCGCGCTATTTCCGCTGGTGAAAGACCATATTTGCCGGAAAACCTGTGCCGGGCGGCGACCAGGCGCGGATCATCAGGTGCCAGACCCAAGGTTCGGATAAATTCGATCCGTTGCTGATGTTTCAAGGCATCGCGGTCTATGGCCGTACCCATTGCACGGTCGATGATCGCGCCGCCTGGACTGACGTGAAACCACTTTCCGAAATCCCTGAAATGGTGTTGATTGTGCAGCCGGGTGACATAGCGTTCTACTTGGCTTTTGGGAACGTTGACGTGGGCCGTCATGTGGAACCATTCATACCCCAGAAAGGTCAGCACACCCCCGACGGGCACAATGGCGATCGCCACCCACAGTGCCTGGCTGAAACCAAACAGCGCCAGAATGCCCCACAGGGCCAATCCATTGACCAAAAGCATGGGCAACGCGACCCAGATCGGTACGAAAAACAGTTTCGTGTTGGTCGGGAAATCATGATGCCCGTAATGCGCGACATAAAGCAGATCAAACGCCCATTGGCGGCGCGGCGGGGGTAGATGAAACACAAACCGGTGCAAATTGTATTCGTTAACCATTTGCGCGACAACCCCGAGAGGGACCAGCGCCCACACCCACAGCGGTCCGTACACAGCAAGCACGATCAGACCCGATGCACATGCCGCCGCCATGACAATGACGGCGGCATGCGAAAACATGATACGCAAACGCATCATCGGGTGAAGGCCTTACTCTGGCGACTTGGTTTCATACCGCAGACCCTTGGCGGTGTCCTTGTCGAACCCCTTCCAATAGGTATGGTCTTCTTTCGGCGTCCCGTCTTCGTTCATTGACCAAACCCCGTCGTTGGAATTCTCGACCAGGTCAAGATAGTCGTCCATAGCGGCATCGCTCTTGAGGTATTTGCCCAGCCAGACCGTGATAAAATGCTGCGCGATATTGTTCATACGGACCGTATCCCAAACCGGATCAGTATAATGCGAAGACACGTTGAACCCGAGATCGGCATCATCACGAAACGATTCCTCCGGTGCGGGCATGGGGGCGGCTGTGTTATGGCCACCGTTTTCAAAGGTAAGCAGGCTACGGTCCACGCTGCTTGCGTTCTCCCATATGGCGCGCACGCCTTTCTCATAAAGTGACACCATATCCTCGGAGCCGGCGATGAAGAGCATTGGGATCTTTATGCCCTTCAGCCCTTCGGCATCCCAGAACCCTGTGTTCATTCCCCAAGGCCCAATTGCAACCGCGGTTTTTATGCGCGGGTCAGGCAGTTTGTTATGGGTGTCGGACCCTGCTTGATGAATCGCCAGTGTGCCGTGCGGGCCACCCCAGCCAAAGCCGACAGACGCTTCGGTCACACCGCCGCCCGCCGTGATGACAGCACCGTATCCACCCATTGAATAGCCGATCAGCCCGGTATCATCGGTGTTGACCAACCCTTTCAGAAACGATCCGTCCTCGGAAGACATCCGCGCCATTTCGTTCAGCACGAACAGTTGATCCAGTGACCGGTTCACCAAAGTCGACCCAAACGCGGCCTTGGTGCGATAGGTTGAATCAGTGTGGTCGATCGACGCGACGACATAGCCTTTGGACGCGATGTTTTCCGCGAGATGTGACAGCAAGAACCGGTTGCCGGGATATCCGTGCGAGATGATGACCAACGGATAGGCTGCATCGGGTTGTGCCGGTTCCGCATCGCGCATCGCCTTGCCCTGAAGCGTGACTTCGGTCTTGCCGTCACGAATAAAGGCTTTGAGCGCGGTGTCGCCGGTCGCACCATCCGCGGCTGGATACCAGACTTCGACAGCGAGTGGGCGGTCATAGCGCGGCATGGTCTCCGGCTTGGGTGCTTTTGGATCAATCGCCAGGATATCGATCTGATCGGTGTTGACCAGATCGATCTGGCGCACGCCTACCCCCATATTTCCGTAAGCGGCCATATCAGGCGCGTTGGGCAGCTGTGTGTCGATCCGGTTTTCCGCCATCGCCATCGGGGCCGTCAGTCCGGCCATCATGGCAAGCACAGGGGCCAGCAGGTATCTCTGAGAACGCATTAGGTCTCCTCCCTTTTTGTATAGGTTACTTTGCGCAACCTGACTTTTGTCAGCACCACGCTATCTTGTTCGTCGCACCATGCAAGCGCGATGCAAAAGTTTCGTTACGGCAATATGTCATCTGCGTTGCACGCCGCGAACCGCCGCGCGTTTTTTTACGAGGGCAAGGTCGACGTGTAGGTACCCCATGACAGGCGGCATTTGCCAGCAGCCTGCGGCATCGGTTCGCATGCTGTTGGATTTATCGTGCCGACGCGCGCACTGGCGCTTGACCTTGCGGCCCATCCTGTCAAAACCGACGCCATGACAACTGGAACTCTCACCATCGATCTCAACGCTATTGCGGCCAACTGGTCGGCGTTGAACCGCATGACCGCATCCGAGACCGGGGCGGTCGTCAAGGCCAACGCCTATGGGTTGGGGATCGAGCGGGTTGCCCCCGTATTGGCGCAGGCAGGCGCGCGACAGTTTTTCGTCGCGGTCGCCGAAGAAGGCGTCGCCCTGCGCCGCGTTCTTGGGTCTGGTCCTGAAATCAATGTGTTCAGCGGTCATATGCCGGGCGATGCCGATATGATCCGGTCCGCGGATTTGACGCCGATGATCAACACTGTCGACCAGATGATCGGCCACGTAGAAGCCCTGCCCGGTCACCGTTTTGGACTACAGCTCAATACCGGCATGAACCGGCTTGGGATGGATCCCGCCGAATGGGCCGCGTTGCGCGATATCGCCCTCAGCCAAAACCCGACCATGATCATTTCGCACCTCGCCTGCGCGGATGACCCCGATCATCCGATGAACGCCGCACAGCTTGAGATTTTTCGCGAAATGACCGCGGGCATCAACGTCCCCCGATCCTTGTCGGCGACGGGGGGCACTCTGCTTGGGCCTGATTATCACTTTGATCTGACCCGTCCCGGTGTGGGTCTGTACGGGGGTATGCCATTTGTAGACGCGCAACCCGTCGTTTCCCTGGATCTGCCGGTGATACAGACACGCGATGTCAGTGCTGGCAGCGCGGTCGGCTATGCCTGCGGGTGGGTGGCACCGCGCCCCTCGCAGATTGCAACGGTTTCGGGAGGGTACGCGGACGGGCTGATCCGGGCCATGGGGAATGGCGCCACCTTGACCCACAAAGGGCGCAAGGTCCCGGTGGTCGGACGCGTGTCCATGGACCTGATCACCGTCGATGTTACCCATCTGGAACAGGTGCCAGAGCATCTGCAACTGATCGGAATGCACCAATCGGTCGACACCGTGGCAGAATTCGCAGGTACCATCGGATACGAAGTGCTGACCGCGTTGGGAAGCCGATATGACAGGGTCTATATCACTTGAATCCCCTCGCAGCAGTCGGTCGCACTACACTACTCGCCGTCGCCGCCATCGGCCGGATCACGCTTTTTACGCTCAGTGCGATTGTGCACATCTTTCGCGCGCCGTTCTATCCACGTCAGTTCGGCCTTGCTCTGGTACAGATCGGCTGGCTCAGTTTGCCCGTCGTCGGCCTGACCTCGCTATTTACCGGTGGCGCTTTGGTGATGCAGATCTATGCAGGCGGGGCACGTTTCAATGCCGAAGCCGTGGTGCCACAGATTGTCGCCATCGGGATGGTGCGCGAACTGGGGCCGGTGCTGGTAGGTCTGATGGTTGCAGCGCGGGTAACCGCAGCCATCTCGGCTGAAATCGCAACGATGAAGGTCACCGAACAGATCGACGCCTTGATCACCCTTTCTACCGATCCGATGCGGTACCTCACGGTGCCGCGCGTTCTGGCAGGCATCTTGGTTGTCCCGCTGCTTGTCGCCGTCGGCGACATCATCGGCATCATGGGCGGCTACGGGGTCGCGACCGGGTCACTGGGGTTCAGCCCTGCCGCCTATCTGCGCAACACGGTAAACTTTCTTGAACCGCTGGATATCGCGTCGTCGCTTATCAAAGGCACCGCCTTTGGGTTGATCGCCACAACCATGGGGTGCTACTTCGGCATCAACGCCGGGCGTGGCGCACGCGGCGTTGGCCGGGCCACCAAATCTGCCGTCGAGGCCACCGCCGTCTTGATACTCGCGGCCAATTTCGCGCTTACCGCGGTAATATTCTCGCTATGATCACTGTTTCCAACCTGTTCAAGTCATTCGGCCAGACGCCCGTGCTGTGCGGCGCGACACTCACCTTGGCCAAGGGCAACTCCACGGTGGTCATCGGCAAATCAGGAAGCGGCAAATCGGTGCTCATGAAGTCCATTCTGGGACTGGTCAAGCCTGACAGCGGCACGATCCTGCAAGATGGGGCTCCGCTGGATCAAACGCGGTTTCTGGACGATTTCGGCATGTTGTTCCAAGGCGCCGCGTTGTTTGACAGCTTACCGGTTTGGCAGAACGTCGCATTTAGATTGTTGCGTAGAATGCCAAAGGCCAAGGCCCGCGCCATTGCGCTGGAAAAGCTCGGGCGTGTGGGGTTAGAGGCTGATGTCGCCGACCGTTTGCCCGCCATGCTGTCGGGCGGGATGCAAAAACGCGCCGGACTTGCCCGTGCCATCGCTACAAACCCCTCCGTATTGTTCTTTGACGAACCAACCACCGGACTTGACCCGATCATGGCGCGGGCGATCAACGATCTGATCCGCGATATTGTCCGCGAAACCCACGCCACCACATTGACCATTACCCACGACATGACCACGGTACGCACCATTGCCGATACAGTGATGTTGCTGGACCAAGGCAAGGTGCATTGGCAGGGAACCGTACCCCAGCTGTCTGAGTCTCGCGATGAAACCCTGAGATCGTTCATTGCCTGAAGACCGAGGTGCGCCGCGTTCCTTCGGGGGATTGCAGGCGGATTGAGTCGAAAATGTGCCGCGCGTTAGCGATTTCTCAATTCCCGTCCCTAAATCGAAGTCCGGGATTATAAGCGCAATGCGCAACAATCGCAGTGCCTTGACCACTTTGTTAACTCGGGAGGCAGGTTTTCTGCCCGAGTCGTGCTTTCTTTGCCCGATTTCGGAACATTTTCGCCGATCGTGAAGTTTCCTTTCAAGAAACGCGAAAATAGGCATAATCTTGCCGATAGGGACATTGAGGAGATGTATGGTGAAGCAATTTAGAATTTTGGCATATATGTTTCAATATTTACTCCAGCGGCTCGCCTTTGCGATCTTCGGTCTCGCGGCACTCGCCTTGACGGTCTTCACGATCATGGCCGCAACGGGTCAGTTGGCTTGGCTGGAAATCCCTCTCAACTACAATGGTCAGCCTGTCGAAAATGCGGGTATGTACGCGCAGATCGGTCTCACCGTTTTAGCTATCGGCATTTGCTTCTTCATCCCTACCAATCGCCGGATCATGCAACTTGAAAACTCGCACAGAAAGTTTTCCATCAATATGGACGACGTCGCGCGGGCCTATGCAGCCGTGCATGCGGCTGATCGTGCCAGCACCTTTCGCATGTCGTCTGAATTTGACGCCGTTCGCGAACGCCTGTCCTATCTGCGCGATCACCCCGATCTTAGCACACTGGAGCCTGGCCTTCTCGAAGTAGCCGCGCAGATGAGCCACATTTCCAAGGAACTCGCGACACTCTATGCTGACGACAAGATTGACCGTGCGCGTTCGTTCCTCAAGCAGCGTCAGGAAGAAGTTGACCTGTTCAACAGCCGCCTTGACCAGGCCAAGGGTATCTCTAACGAGATGAAACACTGGCTGCACGAAGTCGAACTCGAGGAAAGCGTCGCCTCCGCCCAGCTTGAGCGTCTGCGTGCGGAAATGCGCGAAGTCATGCCCGAACTCGGCATTGAACGTGTGGTCGCGACCGATGGCCTGAACGATACGAACGACGGCAGAGACCACGATAGCCGTATCATCGAGATGCAACCAAAGGCGGCCGAGTAAGTCGTTCAGCGCAATTGCTTTTTGCTTTGACCTCGCCCCTGGGGTCAGACACAAGGGCATATGGCCAAGTCATCCATTACATTTTCATGCAACGCATGCGGCGCGACCTATAACAAATGGTCGGGCCGCTGTGACGCTTGCGCGCAGTGGAACACTATTCACGAAGACAGGGGCATCTCGGCCGGACCACCGAGCAAATCTTTAGGCACCAAACGTGGCTCTGCCATGGTCCTGACCGATTTGACCACGCACGAGCCGCCACCGCCACGCAGCCAGTCAGGAATTGCCGAACTGGACCGGGTTCTGGGCGGAGGGTTGGTCAAGGCTTCGGCAATTCTGGTGGGCGGTGACCCGGGTATCGGCAAATCGACCCTATTGTTGCAGGCCGCTGCGCATTTTGCGCGCAACGGGTTGAAAACGATCTATGTCAGCGGCGAAGAAGCATCCGCACAGGTGCGCATGCGGGCCCAACGTTTGGGGCTCACCGACGCATCCGTACAATTGGCCGCGGAAACAAACCTTCGCGATATTCTGACAACGCTCGATGCGGAAAAACCCGATCTGGTGATCATCGACTCGATCCAGACCATGTGGGCCGACAATGTTGAATCCGCGCCGGGGTCGGTCAGCCAGGTACGCGCCGCAGCCCATGAACTGACGAGCTTTGCCAAACGTCGGGGTGTGTCGGTTATTCTGGTCGGTCATGTCACCAAGGATGGCCAGATTGCCGGCCCTCGGGTGGTTGAACACATGGTTGATACCGTGTTGTATTTTGAAGGCGAACGCGGACACCAGTTCCGCATCCTGCGCGCCGTCAAAAACCGATTCGGGCCGGCTGACGAGATCGGCGTCTTTGAGATGACCGGTGCAGGCCTGGCCGAGGTTAAAAACCCTTCGGCGCTGTTTTTGTCCGAACGCGGCGAACCGACGGCAGGGTCCGTTGTATTCGCCGGTATAGAAGGCACCCGCCCGGTTTTGTGTGAATTGCAAGCGCTGGTTGCGCCTTCTCCGCATTCTCAGGCGCGGCGCACGGTCGTGGGTTGGGATGGCGGGCGTCTGGCGATGATTCTGGCCGTGCTCGAGGCCCGATGCGGCATCCCATTTGCCGGGCTGGACGTCTATCTGAACGTGGCCGGTGGCATGAAGATATCCGAACCCGCGGCCGATCTGGCAGTGGCGGCCGCGCTTTTAAGCGCGCGCGAAGACGTGGCCCTGCCCGCCGAAACAGTCGTTTTCGGGGAAATTAGCCTGTCGGGTGCGCTGCGCCCCGCCAACCAGACCGAAAATAGGTTGAAAGAGGCGCAAAAACTTGGTTTTACCAATGCGATTGCACCTGCGGGGGGTAAACCCGTGGGCAAGAACGGAATAACGCTTAACACCATGAGCGATCTAACCGGATTTGTAGGCGAAATTTTCGGGGCTGGATAACGACCCCCTCAAGGAAGGCAAGACGATCATGGAAGGCTTTACCATTATTGACGGGGTCGTGGCTCTTGTCATTATCCTGTCTGCGTTGCTCGCATATGGTCGCGGGCTGGTCCGCGAATTCATGGCGATTGTCGGCTGGATCGCTGCGGCTATCCTGGCTTTTCTGTTCGCCCCGCAGGTCGAACCGCTTGTCTCGGAACTGCCGGTCGTGGGCAAATTCCTGGCAGATAGCTGCGAATTGTCGATTATCGGGGCCTTCGCCATTGTGTTTGCCATCGCCTTGATTGTGGTATCGCTGTTCACACCGCTGTTTTCGTCGCTTGTGCAACGTTCGGTGCTCGGGGGCGCGGATCAAGGGCTGGGGTTCTTGTTCGGTGTCGCGCGCGGCATCCTGCTCGTCATTATTGCCTTTTTCGTGTATGATACCGTCATCACGGGCCAACGTTTCACCATCGTTGATGAGAGCCGCTCTGCTCAGGTATTCAGCCGTTTTACCGGCCAGATCGAAGAGCAGAACCCCGAAGCGGCGCTTGGCTGGATCACCTCCCGTTACGAAGCGCTCGTCGGTAACTGCGGTGCCTGAATAGGGGCATTGTTCCCGATTTTCACCTGCGCCTCCCTTTCAGGGGGGCGTTGTTTATGCGGCTTGCGCGTGGCGTTCTGTTATCTTCGTCTAAATGTGACAGTGGGGTGACATTCATGCGCCGAATGCCTACATACGGGCCATCCAGTAATCGGATTCGGAGTTGCCCCGTTGTCCAAGATCATGCCCCCCGCTCATCCCTTTGATTCCTCGTATCTGCGCGACGTAGATGACGCTGACAAACTAAAAGAAGAATGCGGGGTGTTCGGTGTCGTTGGCGTTGCTGATGCCTCGAATTTCGTGGCCCTCGGATTGCATGCGCTTCAGCACCGCGGCCAGGAAGCAGGCGGGATCGTCAGCTACGATCCGACCGCCGGATTTCAGTCAGCGCGCCGCTTTGGCTATGTCCGCGATAACTTCACGTCTCAAAAAGTCATGGAAACCTTGCCCGGCGAACTGGCCATAGGACACGTGCGCTATTCCACATCCGGCAACAAAGGCCCAACGGCCATTCGCGACGTACAGCCGTTCTTTGGTGAATTCGCCATGGGTGGGGCCGCGATTGCCCATAACGGCAACATCACCAACGCCAATTCCCTGCGCCGCGAGCTGATCGAGCGCGGGTCGATCTTCCAGTCGTCGTCGGACAGTGAATGCATTATCCACCTGATGGCCCGCTCGCTTCAGCGCAATATCCCCGAACGTATGGAAGACGCGCTGCGCCGTGTCGAAGGGGCGTTTTCCGTCGTGGCCATGACCCGTACCAAGCTGATCGGTGTGCGTGATCCGCTGGGGGTGCGTCCGTTGGTGTTGGGCAAGGTCGGCGATGGTTGGGCGCTCAGCTCCGAAACCTGTGCGCTGGACATTATCGGGGCTGAATTCGTCCGCGAGATAGAGCCCGGCGAAATGGTGGTTATCACCTCGACAGGTGTCGAAAGCCACTTTCCATTCCGCCGCGTCCCATCACGGTTCTGTATCTTTGAACATGTATACTTCAGCCGCCCCGACAGTATTCTTGGTGGTCGGTCCGTGTATGAGACCCGCGAAGCGATTGGGCGCGAGCTTGCCAAGGAATCACCGGTAGACGCTGATCTGGTCTGCCCCGTCCCCGATAGCGGCACGCCGGCGGCCATCGGTTTCAGCCTTGAATCCGGTATCCCCTATGCGATGGGGATCATCCGCAACCAGTATATGGGGCGGACTTTCATCGAACCGACAGAACAGATCCGCAACATGGGTGTGCGCCTCAAGCTCAACGTCAACCGCGCCCTGATCCAAGGCAAGCGGGTGATTCTCGTCGACGATTCGGTTGTGCGCGGTACCACCAGTCGCAAGATCAAGGAAATGATCCTTGATGCGGGTGCCAAGGAAGTACATTTTCGCATTGCGTCCCCCCCTACGGCTTGGCCTTGTTTTTACGGCGTCGATACTCCTCAGCGTGAAAAGCTGTTGGCGGCAACCATGTCCGAAGAAGAAATGCGCGAGCATTTGCAGGTGGATAGCCTCAAGTTCATCTCGCTCAATGGGCTGTACCGCGCCGTAGGTGAGGCCGAAGGCCGCAACGCCAAATGTCCGCAATACTGTGACGCGTGTTTTTCCGGCGAATACCCTGTCAAGCCCAGTGACCAGATCGCGCAGGGATTTGAGATGAAGCCCGCAGCGGAATAACCTTGATCAACGTCGCTTTTGTTAGGGCGGGCACGGATTCAACCCCTTGCCCGCCTTTTTTCAGCCCGTATCAGGCAAAGCTTTGCCGACAGCTGGGCCGGTCTTCGCCAGCCTGAATTGGCCCCTCTTTCAGTCAGGTTGGGGCTTTGTTAGCAGCACCGCAATACTGACCCCCCCTGACCTGTCAGGGCTGAAAGAGGCTTCCATGTCGACCGACGAAAAAGGCACCCCCACACCGCAGAACGTGATCAACCTAGCAACCGAACACGTTACCCTTCCCAAGCTTACGCTATTGGGGACTTTTGGCAGCCTGACCCAACCGGGCGCTTTGATCCGGGATGGCAAGGGACGTATCCAACGCGTGTCGCTTAACGACAAGATCAGCGACGGGGTCGTGGCCGCCATCGGCGACAACAGCGTCGTGTTGCTGCGGCGCGGTCGCACGGTGACATTGAAATTGCCCAACGGTTAAGCCCACCCCCTTGACGGGCCGTGATGGCTGGGGCAAAGCCGTCGCATGACAAAAACAGCCCTCATCACCGGTGCTTCACGCGGTCTTGGTGCCGCCCTCGCCCAAGAGCTTTGCGATAGCCACCATATCATTGCCGTAGCCAAGACAACCGGTGCCCTGGAGGAGCTTGACGACCGCATTCAGGCCCGTGGCGGCAGCGCGACACTGGCCCCGATGGACATCACCAACAATGATGCGATGGCGACCTTGTGTCGTGGGATCTATGACCGCTGGGGCAACCTTGACCTTTGGCTGCATACAGCGATACACGCCGCGCCGCTTGCCCCCAGTGACCACATCGACGGCAAGGATATGGCCAAATCCGTGGCCACCAATATCACCGCGACATCAACCCTGATCACCTATATAGCGCCCCTGCTGGGACACTCGGGTCAGGCGGTGTTCTTTGACGACCCGGTCGTCGGCACCAGCTTCTATGGCAGCTATGGTGCGACAAAGGCCGCGCAGATTGCGCTTGCCCGAAGCTGGCAAAGCGAAACCGCGTCAATCGGGCCAAAAGTGAGCATCTTGACACCCGCACCGATGCCGACCGCAACCCGTGCCCGCTTTCATCCCGGCGAAGATCGCGATGCGCTGAACAGCCCACAATCGCAAGCCGCTGTAATTCTGGCACAATTAAAAGAAGTTATGGGGTAAAAAACCCTCTGTCAGATGCTGCCACCTTGCCGCGCTCACATCCCTCGCTTATCAAAGCACAAAGGGGAATTTATGCGCATTCTAATCACCAATGATGACGGCATTCACGCACCGGGCCTGAAAACACTTCACGCGATCGCAACCGATCTGGCCGGGCCCCAGGGTGAAGTTTGGACCGTCGCCCCGGCATATGAACAGTCAGGGGT
>TARA_R110000787_G_scaffold187716_4_pt1 | contig 36800 bp, 41 predicted proteins | sample TARA_R110000787 | Tara Oceans TARA_R110000787 (sample SAMEA4397920) | marine metagenome | biome: Polar Biome; feature: [DCM] deep chlorophyll maximum layer (ENVO:01000326); material: water (ENVO:00002006), including particulate matter (ENVO:01000060) such as... | depth 35 m | reverse complement strand
GCGGCGACGCGGCCCGCGCCCATGCCGGCGCAGGGGCCGAGGGCGAGCGACACAAACGGCACCTGCGTCATGCCGTGGACGATCTCGTTCCAGCCCGGCGTTTCGGGGATGTAGGTACGCGGATCCTTTTCGAGGCTCTTGACCGAGCCGCCGCCACCTGTGCCGTCAATCATCTGGACGAGCGGCATACGGTATTCGGTGGCCATCCTGATGGACTGGACCATTTTCTGCCAGATCGCGGCGTCCGACGCGCCACCGCGCACGGTGAAATCATCGGCGAGGATGACAGCGGGATCACCATTGAGCGTGGCGCGGCCCGTGACGGAGGTGGAGGGGGTGAAAGCCTCCAGTTCGTCGTCCGGGCCATAGGTGGCCTTGCCGGCGATCTTGCCGACTTCATGGAAGCTGCCGGGATCGACAAGGAAGGCGACGCGCTCACGCACTGTCAGCTTGCCGCGCCCGCGCTGGCGTTCGACCGGCTCTTCGCCGCCCATCTTTTCCGACAGGCGCTCGCGCCGGCGGAGTTCCTCAATCGATTTTTCCCAACTCATGCCTTCATCAATCGGCGCTGAGAGGGGGATTGGTCAAGCCATTCCGGAGTCGCGGATCGATTGCCGCAAGGGCAGGAAGATTCCGGATTGACTCCTAAACCGACCAGTTGGTATGTTTCGGGCAAGGAGACAGAAATTCATGGCGCCAAGGCAAGCCCCCGCGAAAGACAAGCTGATCGGCGCAGCCATCAAAGTCGTGCGCGAGAAGGGATTCAATGCGACCTCCGTGGACGATCTCTGCCGCGAGGCCGGCGTGACCAAGGGCGCGTTCTTCCATCATTTCCCGACCAAGGTGGACCTTGGCATTGCGGCCGCTGAAGCGTGGAAGCTGCATGCGAATGAACTGTTCGGTGGCGCGCCCTTCATGGCGGCGGAAGATCCGCTGGACAGGATTCTCGGTTATCTGGAATTCCGGCGCGACATGCTGGACGGGCCGATTGGCGAGTTCACCTGCCTTGTCGGCACGATGGTGCAGGAATCCTATGACACACTGCCAGCGCTGCGTGAGGCCTGCCATGACGCGATCTGGGGTCATGCCCTGACGCTGGTGGATGACATCGAGGCGGCACGGGTGCGCCATGGCGTGACGGGCGACTGGACGTCAGAGAGCCTCGCTTTGCACACGCAGGGTGTGCTGCAGGGCGCCTTCATCCTGGCAAAGGCGGCCGATGACCCGCGCGCCGCCCGCGACACGGCCGACCATCTGATCCGCTATGTGCGGATGCTGTTCAACCTGCCTGCAATACGTTCCGAAGGAGAACATGATGGCTGACCCGACCCGCGCCGCAATATCGCATGAGTTCGACCTTGTCCTTGAGCGGATCATCGCCGCGCCGGCCGAGACGCTTTATCGCTGCTATACCGAGCCGGTGCTGGTCTGCCAGTGGTTCTGCCCGAAGCCGTGGAAAGTGACGGAAGCGAAGCTGGATCTGCGCCCGGGCGGGGCAACCTGGCACCGGATGGAGGGGCCGGACGGCGAGGTGAACGATCTCTACGGGCAGGTCGTCGAGATCGTTCCGGGCCGGCGGTTCGTCACGACCGATGCCTATGTCGGCGACTGGGTGCCGGGCGAGAAGCCGTTCCTGACCTCAATCATTACCTTCAGGGATCTTGGTGACGGGACGACGCTTTACCGGGCCGTGGCACGCCACTGGTCGGAAGAGGACATGAAATCCCACGCAGAAATGGGCTTCCATGAGGGCTGGGGCAAGGCGGCCGACCAGCTGGAGGAATTGGCCAGGAGCCTTCCGTCCGAGCCTGTCCGCGTCCGTCCCGCCAATCCGGGGGATGCGCACGAAGTCGTGCCGCACCTTGTCTGCAAGGGCGCAGCTGAGGCCATCGCGTTTTACAAGCAGGCCTTTGATGCCGAGGAGATGATCCGCCTTCCGGGGCCGGATGGCCGCCTCGTCCATGCCTCCGTGAAGATCAATACGGGCATGGTGATGCTGGTGGACGAGTTTCCGGACATGGAAGTGCAAAGCCCCGAGACGCTGGGCGGCACGGCGGTGACGCTGCATCTCGCCGTCACTGATGCGCAGGGTGTGTTCGACAAGGCGGTTGCCGCAGGTGCCAAGCCCCTGATGCCGGTCGCGCGCCAGTTCTGGGGCGATCTCTACGGCATGGTCGAAGATCCGTTCGGGCACAAATGGTCCATTGCGACACCGGGCGAGAATGCGCCGCGCACGAGTGAAGCGCTGCAGGACGCCATGATGGCGGACGCGGCGAGCTGACGGAGAGGGAGGAGACAAGATGCCAGACCTGAAACTGTATTATTCGCCGAACCTGAACCCGCGCGTCGCCGTGGCCGTTGCGCGCCACCTGAACTCACCGGTTGAGTATATCACGGCGTCGCCCATGCACCCGGACCACCGGCGCGCATTCAAGGCGATCAATCCGAACACGCTGGTGCCTGTTCTGGTCGAGAATGGCCAATCCCTGTGGGAAACCGATGCAATCGCCTGTCGATTGTCGCAGATCGCCGGCTCGGACTTCTGGCCGACCGATGAAAGAATGTCGCAAGTGCAGATGTGGATCAGCTGGAGCAATCTCCACCTGACGCGGCCTGCAGGCACGTTCTATTTCGAGCGGCTGATCCGGCCGCAATTCTCGGATGTGCCGGAGGACCCGAAAGTGATGAAGAATGACATGGTCACCTTCCGAAACTCAGCAGGCATTCTGGATGCGCTGCTTGCGAGCCGCGAATGGCTGGTGGCGGACCGGCTGTCCTATGCAGATTTTCGCACGGCGACATGCCTGCCCTTTGCCGAAGGCGCGGGGCTCCCGCTTCACGAATTCCCCAATGTCGCGCGCTGGCATGAGCAGCTACTTGCGATCGATGCCTGGCGCGACCCGTTTTCGGGCATTGCAGAGACTGTCATGGAAAGGAGGGCGTAAGCGTGATCCAGCCTCCCACCGTTACTCCATTCCTCTGGTACGATAATGAGGCGGAGGACGCCGCCCGCCTTTACGTATCGTTGATTCCGAATTCACGCATCACCGATGTCCACCGGCATGATGGGGCCGCCTTCGTCGTTTCATTCGAGCTCGATGGGGTGGGCTATACGGCAATGAATGGCGGGCCGGGGCATCCGCATACGGATGCATTCTCGATTGCCGTGTCTTGCGATGGGCAGGCAGAGGTGGATCGCCTGTGGGCGGCCCTCACCGAGGGCGGCAAGGAGATCCAGTGCGGCTGGCTGGTCGATCGCTTCGGACTGAGCTGGCAGGTCGTTCCGAAACAGTTCTACGCGCTGATGAGCGCGGGCACGCCTGAGCAGTCACAGCGCGTAATGCAGGCCATGATGGGCATGGTGAAATTTGATGTGGCCAGACTGCAGGCCGCCTTTGATGGCTGAAAAGGAAGATTGAAGTGACTTATATCATGGGATTTGTGATTGCCGTGCCGACAGAAAATAAGGAGGCCTACCGCGAGATGGCAGACGCGGCAGCAGGGGTCTTCAAGAAGCATGGCGCGCTTAGCGTCGTCGAAGCCTGGGGCGATAATGTGCCTGAAGGCAAGTTGACGAGCTTTCCAATGGCGGTGAAGCTGGAGCCGAGCGAAACAGTGGTTTTTTCCTGGATCGTGTGGCCCTCCAAAGAAGTTCTTGAGACCGGCAATACGGCCGCCATGAACGAATTCGAGGAGAGCGGCCTGATGGCGTCTCACCTGTTCGACGGCAAACGCATGATCTTCGGCGGCTTTGAGACGCTTGTTGAAGCCTGAAATGGCACTGGAAACGGGATTGCAGCGAGGCTGAACAATTGCGCCGCGCTTCAATCTTTCCTTGCTTTCCCCCGTGTCCGTCTGCTTTATCCCCTTCAAGACCCATTCCAAGGAGGACCCGTTATGGATCTCGCAGAACTCACATCCAAAGCTTCGTCCGCTGTCCAGCCGGGCGGCGATTTCACCAAAAAGGTGAAGTTCGACTTCGGCGATGCAGGCAAACTGTTCATCGACGGCGCTGCTGGCAAGGTCGACAATTCCGACAGCCCGGCCGATGCCACGATCAAGGTTGACTGGGACGACTTCCAGAAAATCTCCGGCGGCCAGATGGACCCGACGATGGCCTTCATGCAGGGCAAGCTGAAAGTTGAAGGCGACATGTCTGTTGCCATGCAACTGCAGAGCCTGATGAAGAAGTTCTCGTAGAAATCCGCGACGGCTTTCCAGACAAAAGGAGCCGCCCCGGGGAAACCTGCGGGCGGCTTTTTTGATGCCATGACAGATACACCTTCCCCTGACGCCGCCCAGCGCAATGACTTCGTGACCATTCCGGACAATCCCCCACCGGATGGTGCGGAGATTATCTGGTTCAAGGGCAGCGCGGGCCGCTCGCTGCGCGCCTGCATCGCGCCGGCGCTGACCTATCAAAATCCGCGCGGCACCGTGATCGTGTGCCCGGGCCGGACCGAATTCATCGAGAAATATTTCGAAGTGGGGCGCGAGCTGCAGGCCATGGGCTTTGCCGTGCTGATCATCGACTGGCCGGGGCAGGGTCTGTCCGAGCGCCTGCTGGACGACACGAAAAAGGGCCATATTGACCGTTTCGAGACCTTTATGGGCGCCCTCGCCAAGGGGCTGGAGAAGCTGGATGACCGCCTGCCGCGCCCTTATGTGTCGCTGGCCCATTCCATGGGCGGGGCGATCGCGCTGGCGGCGATTGCGCAGGGGCTGGTCAAGGTGGATGCGGCCGCCTTCTGCGCGCCGATGTGGGGCCTGAAATCCAAGTTCTTCGGCATGAGCTATCTCGTCTGGGCCATGCGGGCCACGGGCCGGTCAGGGAATTATGCCCAGCAACCGGGGCCTGCCGAGACATTCGAGACGAATATCGTGACGCATGACAAGCGCCGCTGGCAGATGCAGCGCGACTTGTGTGATGCCGCACCGGAGCTGGAGCTTGGCCCGGTGACCTGGGGCTGGCTTGATGCCTCGCTGAACATCCTGTCCACGTTCGGCAAGGCCAAAGCGCTGAATGCGGTGACCATTCCGGTCTTCGTCGCGTCGGCCGCGGAGGAAAAGCTTGTCGACAATGCCTCCCATACGGCGGTGTGTGCGCGCCTGCCCGATTGCGAACATGTCACCATTGACGGCGCGCTGCATGAGATCCTGATGGAGACGGACGAGCGCCGGGCGGAGTTCTGGGAAGGCTTCCAGCGCCTGCTTCAGCGGGCCGGTATTTGAGTTCTGCTGGCCGGGGCCGGGCGAAGGGGGTAAGCTCACCTTCCTGACAGGGAGTGGGACGCTATGGCCGACAAGACGCTCGTGGAATTCGTCAAGGAGAGCCTGCAGCAGGGACAGTCGCGTGAAGCCATTCATGGCGCGCTGACGCAGGCTGGCTGGCGCAAGGGCGAAGTGGATGCCGCGCTGGCGGTCTATACCGATATTGGCTTCCCGGTCGCCGTGCCCCGGCCGCAGCCTTATCTCTCGGCGCGGCAGGCCTTTCTCTATCTGCTTTTCTTTATCCTGCTCGGTATTGTCTCGTTCAGCCTTGGCTCGCTGCTGTTTGCGTTGGTCGATTACGGTTTTCCCGACAAGACAGAAGCTGGCGGGTATGTCGTCCGCTACCGGGACGCGCAGGTACGCAGCGGTATGTCCGGTGTGCTGGTCGCAACGCCTATCTTCCTCTGGCTCGGCTATGTCCTGCGCGGGGCGCGGGAACGCAGCCCGGAACTGCAGCGCTCCCGTATCCGCAAATGGCTGACCTATCTCAGTCTCGTGATCGCAGGCTGTACATTGCTCGGGGACGCGACCTCGCTGGTCTATAATTTCCTGGGCGGCGACCTGACAACACGGTTCGTGCTCAAGTCGCTCGTCGTGGCCGTGATTGCCGGGGCGATCTTCACTTATTTCATCAGCGATGCGGAAAAGGGGGACCAGGCTGATGTGGACGCCAAGTAGCGCAGGAGACTGGTTGGCCGTGGCGCTGGCGGGTGTGGCGTCGGCGAGTGTTGTCGCTGGCTTGGTCATTACTGGCGGGCCGGGCAAGGCGCGGGATATCCAGCAGGACGATGCGCGGCTGCAGGCGGTCGTTCGAACCGCTGAAGCGGTGAACTGTTACAGTCGCGGCGTGGGCCCCTTGCCGGATGACTTGCAGCTTGCGCGTGAAGCGATCGCCGATCCCGGTTCGCCGGCGCGACTGGTCGATGGTTGCAGCAATGTGGACTGGAAGGATGACCCGATCACGGGTGAGCCGTTTGAAATCCATCCCGTGGACAGTCAGCGCGCCGAGATTTGCGCTGTATTCGCGCGCGCCGGAGACGGTGCCGCGCAAGGCTATTATTACGGATCCGCCGGGACCTATATCAATGCGGAGACGCCGCGCCCTGAGGCGGGCCTCTTTTGCTACACGGTCAATCTCACTGCGGAACCCGGCTGATCTGCTTGACTTCCCTTACGTAGGCACCCGACTTCTGGAGCCAACAGGAGGAAACACAATGAAAGTTGCAGCCGTCAAAAAGCCCGGTGGTCCCGGAAATCTTGTCATCGAGGAACGCGCCGATCCGACACCGGGCCGGGGCGAAATCCTTGTCCGGGTCAAGGCAAGCAGCCTCAACTATCACGACTTTGTCGTCGTGATGGGCGGCATACCGACACCGGACGGGCGTATCCCCATGTCGGATGGCGCATGCGAAGTCGTGGCCGTTGGCGAGGGTACAAAGAAGTTCAAAGTGGGCGACAAGGTGCTGAGCCTGTTCTTCCCGAACTGGTATTCCGGGCAGCCGGAAATGGCAGGCTTTGCCAGCGTGCCGGGCGATGGCGCGGACGGCTTTGGCGCCGAACTGGTCGCGGCGCCGGAAACGGCCTTCACACGTATGCCGGAAGGCTATTCGTTCGAAGAGGCGGCAACGCTGCCTTGCGCCGCGCTGACAGCCTGGCGCGCGCTGATGGTGGAAGCCAAGATCAAGCCGGGCGACTGGGTGTTGACGCAGGGCACGGGCGGCGTCTCGATCTTTGCGCTGCAATTTGCCAAGGCAGCCGGCGCGCGCGTGATTGCGACGTCATCGTCCGACGAGAAGCTGAAGCGCCTGAAGGAACTCGGCGCCGATCACCTGATCAATTACAAGGACACGCCGGACTGGGGCAAGAAAGCCAAGGCGCTGACCGGCGGTCGCGGTGTTGACGAAGTGGTCGAGATTGGCGGACCAGGCACGCTCGCGCAGTCCATTGCAGCCAGCAAGATGGGCGGGCATATCTCGTTGATCGGCGTGCTGACGGGCGTATCGGGTGAAGTGCCGACGGCGGCACTGTTCTCGATGAACATCACGCTGTCAGGCATTACCGTCGGCTCGGCCAGCATGCAGGAAGACATGATCGCGGCCATCGAAGCCAATGGCATCAAGCCCGTGCTCGACCAGACCTTCCCGCTCGACAAGATTGCCGATGCGTTTGGCCATCAGGCGTCGCAGAAGCATTTCGGCAAGATCATCGTCTCGATCTGATCTGTCCGGGCCTAGTGCCGGAAATGGCGCATGCCCGTGAAGACCATGGCGAGACCGGCTTCATCCGCGGCGGCGATAACCTCGTCGTCGCGGATCGAACCGCCGGGCTGGATCACGGCGAGCGCGCCAGCGGACGCAGCCTGCAACAGACCATCCGGGAACGGGAAGAAGGCGTCAGAGGCGGCAACGCAGCCTTTCGTCTTCGGCTCGGACCATCCGGCCACTTCGGCGGCATCCTCGGCCTTGCGCGCCGCAATGCGGGCTGAATCGATCCGGCTCATCTGGCCCGCGCCGATGCCGACAGTTGCACCATCCTTCGCATAGACAATCGTGTTCGACTTCACATGCTTGGCAACGCGCCAGGCGAAGAGGAGGTCTTCAAGCTGCTGCTCGGTCGGGGCGATTTTTGTCACGACCTTCAGATCAGCGCGTGTGATGCGGCCAAAGTCGCGGTCCTGCATCAGGAAGCCGCCAGCGACGGTCTTGACGAAATGGCCGGGCGCGGCCGGATCAGGCAGCCCTTCCGTGATCAGGAGACGGAGATTTTTCTTTTTCGCGAAGATCGCTTCGGCGTCAGCGTCTGCGCCTGGCGCGATGACGACTTCGGTGAAGACCTGCGCGATCTCTTCGGCCGTTGGGCCATCAAGCGGGCGGTTCAGCGCGACGATGCCGCCGAAGGCTGATGTGGAATCGCAGGCGAGCGCGGCGCGGTAGGCCTCGATGATGCTCGACCCTTGAGCGACGCCGCAGGGATTGGCGTGCTTGATGATGGCGACGGCGGGCATTTCGGCGCCGAGTTCGCCAACGAGTTCATAGGCCGCGTCGGTATCGTTGATATTGTTGTAGGAGAGTTCCTTGCCCTGCAGCTGTTTTGCTGTGGCGACGCCGGGGCGGGCCTCTCCGCTGACATAGAAGGCGGCTTTCTGGTGGGGGTTTTCGCCATAGCGCAGGCTCTGCTGCAGTTTTCCGCCAATGGCGGCCCAGTCAGGCGCCGTGTCGCCCAGCTGGCGCGCATACCAGCCGGAGATTGCGGCATCATAGGCGGCGGTGCGGGCATAGGTTTTCGCAGCGAGCTTGCGGCAGAGCGTAACGGGCACATTGCCGTCATTAGCTTCCATGTCGGCGATCACGGCGTCTACATCACCGCCATCGGTGCAGACGGCCACGAAGGCGCCATTCTTGGCGGCGGCGCGCAGCATGGCGGGGCCGCCAATGTCGATATTCTCGATGCAGGTTTCGAAGTCTGCGCCTGAAGCGACAGTGGCCTCGAAGGGGTAAAGATTGACATAGATCAGGTCGATCGCGCCGATGCCGTGGGTTTCGGCATCCTTCACATGGGAAGGATTGTCGCGAAGATAGAGCAGGCCGCCATGGACTGCCGGATGGAGCGTCTTGACGCGGCCATCCATCATTTCCGGGAAGCCGGTCAAGTCCGCCACGTCCTTCACCGGAAGGCCGGCATCCTTGAGCAGTTTCGATGTGCCGCCGGTGGAGACCAGTTCAACGCCCATCCCGACCAGTTTGCGAGCCTGCTCGACGAGGCCTGTCTTGTCGGAGACGGAGAGCAAGGCACGGCGAATACGCACGGGAGATCCGCTGTGGGCGGCGTCGGTCATGGGGTCATCCTCTGGCGGCTGGCTGAATTACCGCGCGGGGTAGCACGAACGACCGGGGCGTCAAGCGCTCTGGCGCCGGTCGCGTTCAGCCCGGTTGGCCCCGTATTCTGGAACGAGCACACCCAACAGGCGAAGGGCTTCCGAGCGTTCGCGCCGGGCGGCGGCCTCGAGCAGTGCAGCGAGCTGTTTCTCGAACAGTTCGCCATGCCCATTCGGCGAGACCACGCGATTGACCCCGTCAACCTCGGTCGGGCTGATCTCCTCATGAGAATATGTCAGCGCTTCGTGCATCTTTTCCCCGTCGCGCAAGCCTGTCGTGACAATCTTGATATCGACGCCTGGAACGAGCCCCTTGAGGCGGATCATGGTTTCAGCCAGTTGCAGGATGGCGATGGGCTCACCCATGTCCAGTACGAAGAGGTCGGCATCGCCTTCATGGGCCTGCAGGGCGGCCGCTTGAAGCACGAGTGATGAGGCTTCCTCGACGGTCATGAAATAGCGCGTGACCCCGGGATCGGTCAGTGTCACGGGGCCGCCAGCGGCGATCTGTCGCTCGAACAGGGGAACGACCGAGCCCGATGAGCCCAGCACATTTCCGAAACGGACCATGGACGCCGTCATGTTCGTATTGGCGGCAATACGGCTGACGGCAATTTCAGCAAGGCGTTTGGTGGCGCCCATGACATTGTCCGGGTCCACGGCCTTGTCGGTCGAGATGAAGACGAACCTGTGCGCGCCGACGGCGAGAGCAGCCCGGGCTGCGTTCACGGCGCCGCCGACATTCGTGAGGATGGCTTCGCACAGGTTATGTTCCATAAGGGGCACGTGTTTCAGCGCGGCGGCATGGATCACGAGGTCAGGCTGTGCCCGCTGGAAGACATCCGTCAGTCGGCTGATGTCACGCACATCACCGAGGCGCGAATTGACCGAAACATTCGGCGCCCGCGAGCCGAGGGCCATGTCGATAGTGTAGAGATTGAATTCCGAGGCATCCAGAATGGTTAGATTGCTGGGGTTCAGCGCGGCAACCTGGCGCGTCAGTTCGGAGCCGATCGTACCGCCACCGCCCGTTACCAGAACACTCGCGTCGTTGACGATCTTGCGGACCGGCTCAATATCGAGTTGGCGCTCCGCGCGTGCCAGCAGGTCAGCCGGATGCACAGGCTCGAGAATTTGGGCGGCTTCGTCACCGCTGAAGGCCATAACTTCTGCGCCATGGCTGGACGCGATCTCGAGCACTTTGAGCATGCCCTTGCGCTCGCGCGCTACACCCGTGACGGCGAGCCAGGGGGTCTGGCCATACCGCACGCGAAGCACGTCGATGACGTTACCGAGATCATCAAGGCATCCCATGATGGGCACGCCGCGAATGGCCCGGCCAGGGTCAGCGCCCTTCATCTCGACAACACCTAGCACGCGCACCTTGCGGGCCTGTGCCTGTCCCTGCAGGCGGCGCAGCACGGGCACACAACTGTCGGCATCGCCGACCAGAAGAACGGGCTGGCCGGTCTTCGAAACAGGGCTGAAGATTTGCAGCGGCGTATGGGTAGAGCGCGACAGGGCGATCATGCGGCCGACAAAGAGCAGGATCATCCAGAGCAGCGTGGCAACAAGCAAGGTTGCCCATGGCGCGACGAGGCGACCATTCAGCAACAGCATAGCAGGCAGGTAAAAGAGGTTCGACAGGCCGATTGCCTGAACCGTCATGACGGCGTCCGGCCACCCCATGTGGCGCCAGACCTGCTTCTGCACACCGCGCACGATGAAGCCGATAAGCATTGTGGATACGAACAGGCAGGTGCTCAGGACGGCAGATTCGATGGAATAGGGTCCATTCACGGCCTCGGATGACCAGACCAGGACAGTCGCCGCGAGCATCGACAGGGCAGCCATGCTACCGTCGAAACCGAGTGTCAGGAACATTGCCCGCCGGGCGGCACGTTGCGGGGTCATGCGACCTTCTCCTTCAGGAATGCCCAGCGGATGCAGTTGGGCGGTTCGCTACCATCGCTATTAGGGTCGGCATACCCTGCCATGACGATCTGTTCGGGCCGTTCGACATTGCCGCGGGCCAGATAGACCGTGCGCTCAAGCCGTGTGCCTTCATGGCTCGTCTTGAAGCGCCAGACAGAGCCATTGTCACAGATCAGCCGGATCGCATCACGTCCCATCATGGCTGTCACGGTGGGATGGAGATGAAAGCGGATCTCGAAATTGATGAATTTGTTGTCGTCAGACGGGGGTTGCGAGATCGGCCGTACAAGGGAGTCTTCGCCCGTAAGGCGGCTGCCATCGCCGGACATGAACAAGCGACGCCGGTGCAACAGGCCGCAGGCGGCCTTGTAGCCACCATGCTGGGCATCGAGCCAGATTTCGTCGGACTCCTCGAGGCGTTTGGCGGAAATGCCTTCCGGGCCCATGGCTGCCAGCAGACGTGTCTCTTCATTTGTCACGAAATTGGAGGAATCGCGTCCGGCAAGCACGAGCGTCGAATGCGCGCCTGTGCGGCGCACGGCGGCCTGCCAGTCGACATTGACCTCAGCGCTATAGCCGCAGGACGTGACAAGACGAGCGGGGCCATCCGACAATTCGAAGCCAAGGGCGCCGGCATGGGCATAGTCGCCGAAGGGTGGAGGCGGTGCCTCGCCGCAATCGAGCACAAGCCGCAGCGAGCCCTTCTGGAGCTTCTGGAAGCCGGATTTGGGGGCGAACGTGAAGCGGCGTGGTGGCGTGGCGAGACGATCAAGCGCGGCTGCCACGACTTCCGGTCTCGCTTCATCGCCATCATTGAAGGGGTTGAGGGCGCCGTCTTCGGTCTGAAAGAAGGCGAGCATGGCGCCCATGCGGGCGATCCACTTGTCGAAATAGTCCGGCACGATGTGCCCGGCTTTCTGCAGAACCGCCTGCAGGGCCAAGAGGTTCAGCAGCGAGTTGAGAAGGCGCGCGGGGCTGCGGCTGACATGGCCACCATCCGGAAGGATCTGCGCTGTGCACTCGCCATCAAGCCGGGCGAGGGCCTCGTCGAGCCGGTGAGCGCCATCGAGGCAGACAGCCCGGGCAACCATCAGGCATGACCCCATCCAGCGTGTACGCGGGTTCGTGGTCTGGTCCAGAATTTCAGAGAGATAGCGCAACTGGCGCATGAGGCATTCCATACGCTCCGGCGGGCACCCTTCGGCGAAAAGCACCTCGGAGCAGCGCATCCAGTTCCACAGGCGATGGGCTGTTGGCTCTGCCCGCCAGGCAAATCCATTGAATGTGCCAAAGGACTGGATCCATGAATCGACAAACCCGGCGGCGCGTTCCTGCCCGGTAACCCCTTGTGAAACAAGGTCGGACAGCCAGTCAAAGCGGTGCAACCTGTCAGCGAAGTGCCGGGATGGCAGTGGCACGGTCCAAGGCGGCTGGGCCCGCTCCAGAGTCAGCCGCTCCATGCCGATCCGCCACACATCGCGCATAAGGGCTTCGCCGCGCCATGTATCGGCTGGGATCAGGTCTGGCAGGTGATGGGTAAAGGCTTTCGGGACAGGGCCTGACAGCTTGAGCCGTTGCAGTGCGCCGATTCTGGCATCCTCACCCGCTAGTCCACGGAAGCGGCGCCAGATTGCTGCATCGTCAGCACTGGAGCGCGTGCGGTCCGCTTGGAATTCGCTGTCTCCACCACCCAAGGCCCGGCCCATCCTGTAACCTACTATACATGAACGCTTGGTCTGAGCGCCCGAATATTGTCACCATAGGCTGAAGGCCCGCCCTTGAAAACGGCAGAACCGGCAACAATCGCAGTGACGCCTGCCGCGATGGCACGCGGCGCTGTTTCAGTGTTCAGGCCGCCATCGATCTCGAGAATGATGTCACGGCCCGTCTGGTCTATCATGTGCCGCAACTGCTCCACTTTGCGCAGCTGGCTCTCGATGAAGCTCTGGCCGCCAAAGCCGGGATTGACCGACATGACCAGGATCAGGTCGACATTATCGAGCAGCGGTTCGACGATGGATGCAGGCGTGCCTGGATTGAGCGCCACACCCGGGCGCATGCCGGCAGCCCGAATCGCCTGCAACGTGCGGTGGACGTGCGGACCTGCTTCCGGATGGACGGTCAGGATGTCCGCTCCGGCCTTGGCGAAAGCCGAAATGAACGGATCCACCGGCGCGATCATCAGGTGGACATCGAAAGGCTTTTTCGTGTGGGGCCGCAGCATTTCAATGACCGGCGGGCCGAATGTGAGGTTGGGCACGAAGTGGCCGTCCATCACATCAATATGGATCATATCAGCGCCAGCAGCGTCGATGGCGCGAATTTCGTCTCCCAGAGAGGCAAAGTCAGCCGAGAGAATCGATGGGGAAATTAGAACCTTACTCATGTTAACTCCCTAAAAGGGAACAGCCGGCCGCACAAGGCAGCCGGCTGTCCGGGTGGTTAAATTTTCAGCATATGCCTCCCGGAAGGCACAATTTCTAGTAGCCGCCGCGCGGCACCAGTTTCCAGCCATCCGCGCCGGCAATGATGTCGACCTGCGTGCCGGGGGCGATGTAAAGATCTGCGCCCTGGATGATCTCTTTCACTTCACCATTGTTGAAGCGAACCACATAGGCATAGCCCTGTTTGGTGCCGAGGCCCTTACCGGCTGCGTTACCGGCCACACCGCCGAGCACTGCGCCGCCAATGGCACCAGCTGTCTGGGCCTTGTCGCCGCCGCCGAGTTCGGACCCAGCCAGGCCGCCGAGGACGGCGCCTGTGGCTGTACCGATGAGCGAACGATCCGGCTTGATCGTGACCGAACGCACGGAGGTGACGGTGCCCTGGTAAACGGTCGAGGCCTGGCCAACCGATTGCGTGCTGGTCGTGCCGACGCCGGGATTGTTTGCGCAGCCCGCAAGAGCAAGCGTAAGCGCGGCAAGCGCGCCAGCCATGACCTTGCCAGGAACAGCGCGGGAAGAGGTAATTGCAAACATATCAGTGCTCCTTGCACATTGTAATGAGGTCTCTTTGCGGGATTTCAGCTGAATAGCAGATGAACCTGTACAGATTATCTTGTGACTATTCAGGGCAATTCAATGGCTGGGCAGGCCGGGCAATCCTGAACTTTTCATCATGATTGACGGCGATTAACCCTGCCAATCCCGGCGCCAGCGATCCATCAGGCCTTTTTCAGCCGGGAAATATAGAATGTGTCGTGGTCGGAGTCGCCGCCCGGAAGTGTCAGCGCATCTCCCGAAGACGTGATCGCGTGGGAAAACCCGGGCACATCGGCTGGCGTTACGGGCACGCGCAGCACTCGGCCGGTGGTGAGCGCTGCTTCGACGATGTCGACGCCTTCAGCCGGCAGCGGGGTGCAAACGCAATAGATCAGTGTGCCGCCGGGCGCGAGCATGTCGATTGCTGCGTCCAGAAGGCGCGCCTGCGCTGCCGGAAAGCGGGCGACTTCAGCTTCGCGCTTGATCCAGGCACCTTCCGGGTGGCGACGCAGCGTGCCGAGCGCCGAACACGGCGCATCCAGAAGGATTTTCATGACAGGTTCTGGCGGGCGCCATTCGTCTGCATTGGCAGTGATTACTGTCGCTTTCAGGCCCGTGCGCTGCAGGTTTTCCTTCAGGAGACGCAGGCGAGGGGCAGAGCGGTCAACGGCGGTGACACTGGCACCAGCGGCGGCCAGCTGGAGTGTCTTGCCACCCGGCGCGGCGCAGAGGTCGACAATCGTGTCACCCGGCGCGGGCGCCAGCAGGTGAGCCGGTATCATGGCGGCAAGGTCTTGCACCCACCAGTCACCAGTCGCGAATCCGTCCATGTCCTCGACAGAGCCCGTAGGCACAGCGACGCCGCCACCGGCCACCGCTGTGCCGCCGGTCTCGGATGCCACGGCCTCTGCATCGGATTTCGGTGTCAGGTAGAGCGTGGGCTCTTTGAGCTGGGCTGCGGCCAGTGCTTCGGCCCCGTCAGATCCGTAGGCAGACACAAGAATGTCCTTCAGCCAGTCCGGCCAGATGCCGAGCGGTGAGATGCGTGTAAAATCAGGGCGCTCACGGTCTGCGCGGCGCAGGACCGCGTTCAGAAAAGCGCCGCCGGAGCGGGCTTCGGGCCAGCCCTTGGCTGCTTCCACGGTCTCGCCGACGGCGGCGTGCGGCGGTGTGTCCATCAGCCAGAGCTGCGTCACGCCCGTGCGCAGCAGGGCGCGTATCGGTGCCGTCACAGCTGGGAGGGGACGGGAAAGGAGCGGGGCGAGGGAGGTATCGATCCAGCCGAGATGGCGCAGGGCCGAACTCGCAATCGCACGGGCAAAGCCGCGGTCTGATCCTTCAAGCGTATTGAACACCTGGCTCGTCATCATCGCATCGTCGAGCGTGCGGCGACTGTCGAGGGTCAGGGTCAGCAGGTCGGCTGCTGCGCGGCGAATATCGGCTCCGGACATGGTTCAGCCCCAGGGACCGGCCGCGCGGCGCATTTCAGGGCTGACATCGGCATCGATCTGGTCGCCTGCCATGCGGCGAAGGGCAGCCACGCGGCTGGCTGTCGACGGGTGGGTCGAGAACAGGTTGTCCATGCCATGACCGCTCAGCGGATTGGAAATGTACATATGGGCCATGGCCGGGTTGCGCTCGGCCTGGACATTGACCGAGGCGCGTGCGCCGCGTTCGATCTTCTCGAGCGCCGAGGCAAGCCAGAGCGGGTTGCCGCAAATTTCCGCGCCCTTGGCATCGGCTTCATATTCGCGCGAACGGCTGATCGCCATCTGGACGAGGCCGGCGGCCAGCGGCGCGATGATCATGATCGCCAGCGAGCCAATCAGCCCGGTGCGCTCACGGCCAAAGAAGAGCGCGAAATTGGCCAGCATGCCAATGGCACCGGCGATGGTTGCCGTAACGGTCATGGTCAGCGTGTCGCGATTGCGCACATGGGCCAGCTCGTGGGCCATGACGCCTGCGACTTCCTCACGCGTCAGCATGCCCAGCAGGCCGGTTGTGGCGGCGACGGCGGCATGCGAAGGGCTGCGACCGGTGGCGAAGGCATTCGGCTGCGGTGTTTCGATAATGTAGATGCGTGGAGCGGGAAGTCCGGCGCGCTCTGCGAGCGATGCCACATCCTTGGCAAAGGTGCGCAGCATCGGGCTCTTGGTGTCCGGTGTCAGCTCCTTGGCGCCCTGCATGCGCAGCACGATCTTGTCTGCATTCCAGTAGGAGAACAGGTTCATTGCGGCCGCGACCACGAAGGCAATCGCCATGCCGGTCGTGCCGGCCACAAGATAGCCGATGCCCATGAACAGGGCCGTCAGCATCGCTAGCAGGATGAATGTTTTCGCAGTCCCCATGGGGGTATAGACTCCACTATGACGGCAGCGCGTTGTTTATGCGGGCGGTACCGCTAGTTATATGGTGACCGTTAACGAATTGAGGAGTCTGCTGGCACATGGGTGAAGAAACACCAAACACGGACCACAGTTCCAACGAGGCAGAGCGTCGCAAGACCCTGCCGCCCGAAGCGCGCCGGGCGCTGGAAGAAGCCGACGCAAGACGCGCCGCTGAAGCGGCCGATGCGGCAGCCCTCCCTGAGGATGAAAATGGCGGCCCCCGGACAATCGAGCCGACCCGCTATGGCGATTGGGAACGCAAGGGAATCGCCTACGATTTCTGAGGCTTGGGCAGCCTCAGACGATACCGTTATCGATCAGGCTCTGACCCCCGGCGATGATGGCTTCCTTCGCTGAGCGGGGCTGCCATCCCAACACACGCTTCGCTTTCTCGTTCGAAATCTGCCTTTCGCGGCCGAGTTCTGGCAGAATAAGCTTGAGGCTCGGATTAAAAATGGCGACCAGTTTCAGCATGAAATTCGGCATGGTCGCGCTCGGGATTTTCTTTTTGTAATCTGGGAAGGCCTCTTGCAGGATGGCCGTCAGCTCGGAGAACCACATGAAAGGTTGTCCAACGAGGAACCGCTCGCCTGCGGCTTCAGGCAGGGTCATCGCAGACACATGGGCCGACGCGACATCCCGTACATCGACAATGCTGAACCCGATGCGGGGGACGGCCGGTATCTTGCCTGACATCGGCTGCGTAAGCAGCTCCAGCGATGAAGACAGATCGCCGCTCATGACCGGGCCAAGCACGCCTGCCGGATTGATCACTGCCAGTTCAAGGCCCTGTCCCTCGCCGCGCACATACTCCCAGGCGGCCAGCTCGGCGATCGTCTTCGAGCGGGCATAGGCGGTATTGTCTTTTATATTATCGGGTTTCGACCAGTGTTCCTCAGTCATGACGGCGGGGCGCGCATTGCCCCAGCCATAGGCGATGGCGGCGACGGAAGACGTCATGACGACACGTTTCACGCCCGCCGCCTTCGCCGCCTTCAGCACACGCAAGGCGCCTTCCTTTGCGGGGCGGATCAGGTCGTCAGGATCTTTCGGGACGCCAGCGGGGAAGGGCGAGGCCACGTGCTGGACATAGTCCATGCCGGCCACGGCTTCGGCCCAGCCTGAATCGTGCTCGAGATTGGCTGCAAAGAGTTCGATATTGACCGGCTTGCCGGCATATTTGCTGAGGGTCGCGTTGAGTTTCGTTGCGCTGGCGGCAGACCGGGCGGTGCCGCGCACCTCGTGGCCCGCCTCAAGCAGTTGGAGAATGACGTGCCCGGCGATGAAGCCCGTTGCGCCCGTGACGAGAACTTTGGCCATGCGAAACCTCCCTTATTTTCATGAACGATGAACGAATTCACCAAAATTCACAAGGGCGGTGTGGCTGCGCGGGCGGACAGCCTGTGTTCGCGATAGGTAATGTAAAACGTGGCGGAAATGATGATCGCGGTGCCCACCCAGGTCCATGGGCCCGGCAGAAGATGGAACAGCAGCCAGTCAACCGTGGCTGCCATGGGCAGGCGCAGATAGTCGATCGGTGACAGGAAAGACGCGTCACCAATGCTCATGCCGCGTATGTAAAGATACTGGCCGAGCGCCCCGCAGAGGCCCATCAGGCCGATCAGGCCCCAGTCCTGCAGTGAGGGTGCGACGGCGGGCCATTTCCAGATCGCCAATGGCAAGAGCAGTACGGACGAGAGCAGGTTCGCCCAGATCAGCAGGGTCATCGGCCTGTGAAGACGCGACAGCGACTTAACCATCGCAATCGCTCCCGCCATGCAGAATGCCGCTCCGACGGCGAGAAGGATGCCGAGGCTGAGCCCGGTTTGGGGATGGGTGATGACCAGTACGCCGATAAACCCGGCCAATGTCGCGCCCCAACGATGCCGGCCGACGGTTTCGCGCAGGAAGAAGGCAGCGAAGACCGTGATGAACATCGCCCGCGAAAAGCTGATTGCGTTGAACTCGGACAAGGGCAGGCCAACCGCGTCCGACACGGCGTAGAAGCTGAGGATGAATCCCATCGTGCCGAACAGGCTGCGCAGGAAGACCAGCAAGGGCTGCTGCACATGCATGATGCCCAGCCCGTATCGGAAGATGACGGGCAAGGTGATGAGGAGCGCAACAGCCGTGCGCCAGAAGGCGAGGAAGCCGGGATCAAAATGGGCGGACTGTAGCTTGGAGAGGGTCAGGAAGGCGGTGAACACCGCACCTGACGCGGCCATCCAGAGCGCACCTTCCAGGTTGCGCACGCCTTGGGGACGGTTATCCTCCGTTGCATCAGACAGATGTGGACGATTTTCCATGGACCCTTTCACCGCTTCCGAGATCGACGAGATCGATCGCCTGTGGCGCCAATTGCCGATCGAACACATGTGGACCGGCTGGGCAACGGCAGGCGAGGCGCCCAAACAGGTCTGGATATTCCGCACCCGCGCGCACTGGCGCCGTTTCCCGCTGACCAAGAGCGCCAAAGGCTATGTCCTGGCCGACGAGAAGGGCCGCCGCATGTTCCGCTCTGCAACGCTGGAAGACCTGTTGCAGGCCGTCGAGGCGATCCCGGGGCTGGCCGATACGGTTCAGGACTGAGCGGTCATCGCGAGACGCATTTGCTCGGCCTGTTCGGGCGAAATGCCCATTGCATCCAGCAGCGGACTGGTTGTCTGTTCGCTCCAGCTGTGCGGCGGGCCGACCGTCATGCCGCCGTCGACCAGGAATTCGCCACCGGTAATGAAGCTGGCAGCATCCGAGGCGAGGAAGGCGGCCATTTCTGCAATGTCGCTGCCGCGGCCCACGCGCCCGATGGGCTGCATGCTGCCGCCCGCCTGAGAGACCATCTCGGCCATCTGGTCGGCCACTTCACGTGACAGGCCGAGCGAGGCGCCGAAGATGGATGTGGCGATGAAGCCCGGCAGGATGGCATTGACGCGTATCTGGTATTTCGCAAGCTCTGCTGCGGCGAGCTTTGAGAAGTGCGCAACGCCTTTCTTGGCGACGGAATAGGTGAGCGGTGCATAGCCGGCGCATATGGCGCTGATCGACGACGTGTTGATGACTGATCCCTTGCCGCGCTCCTTCATGTGCGGGATGGCGAATTTGGTGCCCGCGAAAACCTGTTTCAGCAGCAGGTTCATGGTCTTGTCATAGCCGTCGAGATCGAGGTCTTCCACGCCCGTTGGCGTGCCGCCATGACCTGCATTGTTCCAGAGGATGTCGAGGCCGCCGAACGCGTCCACGGCAGATTGCATCAGGGCTTCAAGTTCGCCCATGTCGGTCACGTCGCAATGGATGAAGCGGACCTTGTCAGATCCGAAGCGCGTTTCCAGCGCCTTGCCCTTTTCGTCCTGCACGTCCCCGGCAATGACCTGCGCGCCGGCGGCGACGAAGGTTTCAACGCCCGCAAGGCCGATGCCGCTCGCTGCGCCGGTGATGATGGCTACCTTGCCCTTCAGATCCGTCATGCGTGTTTCCTCCCGTTTTGTGCAGCATGCGCGCGGCTTCCGCACGGGACGTCAAGGCATCCGGTAAAAGTTTTGTCGGCTCAGTCCGGTTTGCTGATGCCAAAGCGCTTCGCGAAGATCCCGTCGAGCATGCGCTTGGGCAGGCGGGTTGGAATGGTCCAGTTGGTCAGCTTGTTCGGAACCGGGGCATAGCGGGCTTTGGGGCTCGAATCTTCCAGCGCCGTCTGCACGATCTGGCCGATCTCGACGGGATCAAGACCGGTACGGCCACCGCCGAGCATGACTTCTTCGAATTTCTTCAGGGACCCGGCCCAGCCGCTATTGGCATAGGGCTGGTCATTGTTCGCTTCTTCCGCCTTGTCCCAGATCGGCGTCTTGACCGAGCCGGGGCCGATCGCGATGGCGTCGATGCCATAGATCAGCAATTCGCGGCGCAGGCTGTCGGTAAGCGCCTCGACGGCATGCTTGGTGGCCGCATAGGCGCCGAGGAAAGGGGCCGCAAGCCGTCCGCCGACGCTGGTGATATTGACGATCCGGCCGGGTGGGCCTTTGCGGTCAGGGTCCGAACCAAGCAGGGGAATGAAGGCCTGCGAGGTACGCATCAGGCCGAAGACATTGACCTCGAAATGAGCCTCGAACACGTCCAGTGGCTGTAGCGCCAGTGGGCCCATCTTGGCGATGCCGGCATTGTTCACGAGACCGCCAAGCCGCGCGCCGCCAAGGGCATCGGACACTGTCTTGACCGCAGCATCCACGCTTTCGGGTTTCGTCACGTCGATGATGAGCGGGCGCAGGTCCCCGGTCGATCCGGCCTTCAGCGCTTCGCCGTCAGCCTCTTTGCGCACACCGGCGAAGACGCGCCAGCCATGCTGGGCCAAGTGCCGGGCGGTCGCGGCGCCAATGCCGGTCGAGGCGCCCGTGACAACGACGGTTCGCGGGGAATTCGGGGTCGTGTCCTGGGTCATGGCGGGCCTTTGCGGGGTGAGAGGTCTAGTCGGATGTGCTGGCCTTGCCGCCCTCGATGACCCGGAAGCTCGGTCGGGCAGGGGGCGTTGGCGGGGTATTCCCGGACCGTTCCCTAGGCGGCGGAGGGGGCGCTGCAGGGACAAGGCGGGGTTTTGACGGGGTGGGCGGCGGCGGCAGTGGCGGCGTGTCCTCGCCCTTGGCTTCCTCCGCTTCGGCGTCGACATTGCGTACACGCGGCGTGTAGGCCGGGCGCGATTTCGACTTGAAGCCCGAACTGCCCTTGCCGCGCGCCTTCTTGTCGATCTCTTTCAGCTTGATGCGCTGAAGGGCCGAAAGAGCGTCGCCCTCGGCGCCTTTCTCCGGGTCGGCAAAGGCTGAGCCATAGGTCTCGATGCGCTCTTCGACTTCTTCAAGGAACTGGCGTTCCCAATCGGAGAGTTCCGGGCCGAGGCCCTGTTCCGCAAGCGCGGCGGCCTTGCGCAGTTTGCGCAGGGCTGCACGTTTCTTGCGTTCGTCGACGTCGCGGGACATGGAATGAGACTTAGGTCATTCCGCGGCGAAGGCCAATGGGATCAGGCGTCGCCGGTGGCCAGAAGGTAGAGTTCGAGCATCATTTCCTGCTCTTCGCGGTCGGCCTTGTCGACCTTGCGCAGACGGATGACCTGGCGGAGCGCTTTCACGTCAAAGCCGAAAGCCTTGGCTTCGGCGTAGACTTCCTTGATCTGCTCGGCGACCTCTTTCTTTTCTTCTTCGAGACGCTCGATCTTGCCGACAGTCTGGCGAAGCTTTTCCTTGGTGGTCTCGGTCAGGTGCGTGGCGGCGGCGTCTTCCATGAAGATGGTCCTCGAATCGATATGGCGGGGGCAGGCTGAGCCTCTTAGCGAGACTTATCGTTAATGGCCAGACGCCGTATGGCATCGGCAACATCTGCGCCATGCGCATGATGCGGCATGTGGCCTTCATCCGGCAGGATGACCAGCTCGACTGGCACCTGTTTCTTCAGCTCACCGACATGCAGGTTCGGCTTGATCACCGTGTCCTGGCTGCCGGAGAAGACGATGATCGGCACCTTGAGTTCGGGATAGCGAGGCGACTGCGCGCCGAGTTCCTCGCGCAGGGCCTGAACATCCTGCGCATTGGCGCGGAAGTTCGGCGGACGGAAGAGCAGGCCAATGGCCGACTTCTCGAAATAGCCTTCCGGCACGGGCGCCGGATTGAAAACGCCATCAATGCCTGCCTTGACCTGGGCAGGGCCAACGGTGGGCACAAGCTGCGTAAAGACAGGCCCGACAAGCGGCGCTGCCGAGATGCCATTGTACCAGGCCTGTCCGCCACCGCCCCAGTCATGGGTCACAGGCGCAATCAGGACGAGGCCTTTCACGAGGTCGGGCCGGTCCAATGCGAGACGCAGCGCAACGCCGCCCCCGAAGGAATGGCCGACGATGACGGCTTTCTCACCCGGCGCGAGCTGGTCGAGCACACCCGCCATCTGGGCGGCTTGTTCCCCGAGATGCTCTGCGCCGTCAAAGCGTTCGGAATAGCCGTGACCGGGCCGGTCCGCCATGAAGACGCGGTGATCGGCCGAAAGGCGCGGGGCCAGTGTCCAGCTGAATTCGCGCGCATTGGCGCTCGCGCCATGGATCATCAGGATTGGCGGGCCTGACGTGCCGGCTGTCAGCACGTTCACGCCATGGCCGTTCACGGTCAGCATCCGGCCTTCGGCTTCGGGATTTGCGGCTTCTATCTTCGATGTATAGGCGGCGCTGGACACGCAGGCCCCGACACCGACAGCGGAAAGGGCAAGCAAAGCAAGGCTGATCATGCGTTTCAAAGTCCCTGGCCTTCGGCCTGCTTGGCGAGGCGTTTCTCGGCCTGCAGGGCCTGGGTCATGAAAGGATAGATCTCGAGTGCCTGACGATAGGCCTCAAGTGCTTCCTTCTCCGCGCCCATGGTTTCCATCATGATGCCAAGCCCGGCCCAGGCCCCGAAATGGCGTGGTTCCAGCCGCAGGGCCTCGTTGAGGTCGCGCAGGGCTTCCGGAAAATTCTCGTCATTCAGGAACAGGCTCGCGCGGCGGCTCCACGCCTCGGCATAGTCCGGGTCGATCATGATGGCGCGATCATAGAGGGCGCGGGCGGTGTCAAATTCACCGACCGTTTGTGCATCGACGGCGCGCTCCATGATCATGTCGACCGTGGGCGAGCCCGATTCCATCCAGGCCGCCCAGATATCCTGCGCGGCATCATTGGCTTCGCTCTCGCTCGGTGCATCGTGCAGCTTCTGGAACATTTCGTCCGACGGGGCCGCAGAAGCCTGCCCGGCAAGGAGAAGTGCAGCAAGGATCAGTGGCTTGAGCATGAAGCTCAATATGGACGGGAAGCGCGCCGCGGCAACAGGTGTTTGCATTAAAGCAGGCCGTGGGCCTCCAGCGCGCCTTCCAGCCCGGCCGCGCCGGTGAAGTGATGCGTTGTGAATCCGAGCGCATCGGCGGCCTCAATATTCTTCAGACTGTCATCAATGAAAAGGACGGTTTCGGGCGCAGGATCGCCCATCACCTTGAGCGTGTGATGGTAGATCGCCGGGTCCGGTTTCACGCGTTTCAGGTCGCCCGAGACGACGACATGGCGAAAGCGCTGCAATATGTCGAAATGGGTGACCATGTCAGGCCATGTCGCCGACGGCATGTTGGAGAGGGCATAAAGCGGAATGCCGCGCGCATCGAGCCGGGCGATCAGGTCCGGCGTCCCGTCGACATAACCGTCGAACATTTCCATCCAGCGGCTGCCCCAGGCGCGGATTTCGGTTTCGTATTGAGGGTGTTTGGCAATCAGGGCGGCGGCGTTATCGGCGAAACTCACGCCGGCATCATGGCGCGTATGCCAGTCCATTGTACAAATTTCGCCCAGGAAGTGATCCCGGGCGGCCGCATCATCGAAAATTTTGGTGTAGAGGCGCGATGGCTCCCAATCGAGCACAACACGACCCAGATCGAACAAGGCAATTGAAACGGTCATTTTCCCGCCTCATTGCCTGTTCATCTTCGGCTCAGGCCTGTTTGGCTTTAAAGCGCGGGTTGGTCTTGTTGATCACGTAGACGCGGCCCTTACGGCGCACGATCTTGCAATCACGGTGACGTGCCTTGAGGGACTTCAGAGACGAGCGGACTTTCATGGGTCTGGCCTGACGATCATAAGGAATTAGGAAAGCGGTGCGAGTAATGAATCCGGGTAGCAGAGTCAAGGACGCACACTGTGATGCGCGTCATAACAGTCGGAGAGCCACAATGATACAGAAAGGCCTCGCGCGAACGCAATTATTGGCGGCTGCAGCGTTAACGGGCCTGCTGGCCTCCTGCGCGGCAGGGCCCCAGCCGACCAGGCCGCCTGTCACAGGCAGCACGCCGGTCGAGGCCCCCGAAACGGGCCCGATCAAATATGCCTCGTCCGGCCATGCAGCCATGGATGCATGGCGCAATGATTTTTCCAATCGCGCCCTGGCCGCCGGGCATGACCGTGAACTGGTCAAGTCGCTGCTGACGGGGATTGAGCCGATTGCGCTCTGGCTCGGAACGGATTTTCAGGTTGCCGGCACCGGCATCAGCGATCAGGCCGAATTTTCCAAGCCGATCTGGGACTATCTGAAAGTCCCCCTCGGCGACAGCCGTATCACCAATGGCAAGGAGCGCCTCGCCGAGGCGCCCGCCCTGTTTGACCAGATCGAGGCGCGCTATGGCGTCGACCGGCAGGTCGTGGTCGCAATCTGGGGCATGGAGACAAGCTATGGCGCCGTCATCGGCAATTTCGATGCGGGCAATGTGCTGGCCAATATGGCCGTCGAAGGCCGTCGCAAGAGTTTCGCCGAGAAGGAACTCTATGCCGTGATGACGATGGTTGAGCGCGGCGATGCCGAACGCTCTGACCTGATCGCAGGCTGGGCTGGCGCCATGGGTCAGACCCAGTTCATGCCGTCGACCTATGTGGCCTATGCCGAGGACTTTGATGGCGACGGCCACAAGGATGTCTGGAAGAATGAGGGCGATGCGCTCGCCTCGGCCGCCAATTACCTCAAGAAATCCGGCTACATGATGGGCCAGCCCTGGGGCATCGAAGTCGCCGTGCCATTCAGTTTTGACTACAGCCTCGCAGATGGCACCGAGCGCAACATGGATACATGGCGGGCTGCGGGCCTCACCCCGATTGCGGGCGGTGCTTTCGAGACCGGCGGCGCCACTGCAGCGCAGCTCTGGCTGCCGGCAGGCGCGGCCGGGCCGAAATACCTGCTCTTCCCGAATTTCAAGGTGTTCAAGGCCTATAACAATGCGGACTCCTATGCCTTCGCTGTCGGCATGGCGAGCAATGCCATTATCGGCAAGCCCGGTCCGGTGACGCCGTGGCCGACTTACCTGAAGCCGCTGTCAGTCGCCGACATCAAGGCGCTGCAGGCGGGCCTCACGGCGCAGGGCTATAATGCCGGCCCTGTGGATGGCATCCCCGGCCGCCAGACCAAGCTTGCCCTGATGGGCTTCCAGAAGGCGCGCGGCATTGTGGCGGACGGCTATCCGACCAAGGAAATGCTGGCTTTGGTCACAGGCACGGATTCAGGTGGCGGCATGGTCGGCGTGTCATCAGCCGACGGGCCCAGCTGATCAGGCGGGGTCATCATCGTCGGCGATAAACTCGCCGACGCCATCCTTCAGGCCGAAGCGCGCAAACAGGGTCATGAAGACGAGCAGGCCGGCGCAGAAGATGAAGGGCAGGTGCGGGTTCACATACTCGTACACAAAGAGGCCGAAGAAGGGGGTGATGATGAACCCCATGCCATTGGCCGAAATCACGAGCCCGGCGACATTGCCCTGAAGCTGTGGCGAAACCGCGAGGGACGCGCCGCTGGAAAAGCCGGGCCGCGCGAGGCCGCTGCCGAGCCCGATGAAGAACTGCGCGAGGATCAGGCTGGCATAGTCCTTGGCGAAGATCAGCAGCACGGCGCCCGCCAGCAAGGGCAGGCAGCCGCCCCACATCAGCGTCTTGTTCTTCATTTTCAGGCGCGGGATCAGCACCAGCTGCGCCATCAGCACGGCCAGGGCGCCGACCGTGAAGGCAGGGCCGGTAAACTGGGCCGCCTGGCGTCCCTCGACATGCAATTTATCCATCACCGAGAAGACGAAGACCTGCGTGAGGATGCCGCTGACCAGGGACAGGCAGACCGCAAAGATCAGGAAGGGCAGGACAGGGCCTGAACGCCACAGGCCGCGCCCGCCCATGTCGTCCTCGAACTTTGTCGCGTCAGATACCGGGTCGCGCTGTTCCGGCAGGCGGAACCAGACGGCGGCAGCCATGCCGAAGGCGATGACAGCGGTGGCCGCCAGCGGGCTGAGCAGGCCAACGGTGGCCACGAGGGCGGCGGCAAAGGCCGGGCCGATCACGGTGCCGACACTGAAGCCTGATGTGATGAGCGCAATTTCGGACTGGCGCTCTGCCTTGCTGGTCCGGTCGGCGACATAGGCCTGCGCGGCGCCATTCACGCCTGAGCTGAATATCCCGAAGAGGGAGCGGGACGATGCGAGGCAGATGAAGATGAGGACCGATCCCTGCAGCACGCCGTTCAGGGCAAGGCCGCCAAACACGAACAGTAGCGTCATCGACATGCCATAGGCCGCAAGGCCCATGGCCGCGACGGGGCGGCGACCCCAGGTGTTCGACCGCTTTCCCCAAATTGGCGACGTGGTCGACCAGAAGAAGGCCGAAAGCGCAAAGATGCTGGCGGCCATCCAGTCCGGCAGGTTCAGCTCGCGTGTCAGCGGCGGCAGCACGGCAGCAATCAGCATCGTGTTGCCCGCGCCAATCGCCATCAGCGAGAAGAACAGCAAAAAGAAAGCGCCGCGGCGATCAGGGCGCGGCGCATCGATAAGGGAATCACCGGTCTGGGACATGGAACTGACTAATCAGGCGGTGCTGAACAAAAGTCCAGACAGCGCTTTAGCCATTATTCCCGGTTGCCGTAGGGTAGCAGGCGCCTGACCACGGCGTCAGGCTTGAATCGGTCATGGAGCGGTTGGAGTAGGCGATACAGGCGCGGCCATAATCTCGCACGGCCTGCGTGGCCTGCTCCTCGGCCCAGGAATGGGCGCATGCCGCCTGATCCGGCGCAAGGCTGTCAGCGGGCATGCCCGGCTGGCGCGCGGCATCGATAAAGCCGGACACGCAGGCCGCATAGGCTGTGATCTCGGCGAGGAAGGTTTCGCGCGCCTCTCCGGCGGCCTCAAGTTCCGCCAGGGATGCGAACCCGCCCTCGGCAAAGTCCGGCTGCACAAGGTCGCCGCAGGCCTCGCGGACAATGGTGCGCCCCTGCATGGTCTGTTCGGGCGCGCAGATGCGGTAGCCATCGCTCGGAATGGCCTGCTGGGCGGCTGCGGTCAGGGGGCCAGAGATGAGGGCAAGGGCAGCAAGCATGATGCGCATGGTGGAACCAGAACTCCGCGGCGCCACCCCCCGATGGGCCTTCCTGACTGTGATAAGCGGTGCGGCGGGCCCGATCAACCGCCGCAAGCACGCAAGGGGCCTCCACACGAAATGAAACGCAGGGTTAAGACCCTTCTGCGTAAGTAAGGATCGTTCCTGCCTCGAAAGGCCCTTCCTTGGCGCAGCTTGCCGGCCTCATACTTGTCTTTGTCCTCGTTTTCGGCGGCCTCTTTCTGACGGGCGGAAGCGGCGCCATGCATGCGCTGCCCTTCGAGATGGCGCTGATCGGCGGCGCAGCAGTTGGCACGGTCCTGATCGGCAATTCCCTGAGTGTGGCGCGTGAAGCGCTTGGCGGCTTTGCCAAGGCTTTTGGCGGGGCGAAGTGGCGGCGCGATGATTACCAGGATCTTCTGGTCCTGCTCGGCACGCTGATGCGCAAGGCCCGTCAGGGCGGCTTTGTCGCCATCGAGGCCGATATCGAGACGCCGGAAGAGTCCGCCGCCTTTGAAGCTGCGCCGCGTATCCTGGACGATGAGGCCGCGCGCGGCATGATCTGCGACGCCTTCCGCCTGATGGCGCTCGACCTGTCGGATCCGGCGCGCGCCGAACAGCGCATGGACCAGTCCATCGCCGCCTATCTCGACCAGCGCATGAAGGCGGTCGGCGCCCTCAACACGCTGGCCGATGCCCTGCCGGCGCTTGGCATCGTGGCCGCCGTGCTCGGCATTATTCGCACCATGGGCTCCATCGACCAGTCGCCCGCCGTTCTCGGCACCATGATCGGCTCGGCGCTGCTGGGCACATTCCTCGGCGTCTTCCTCGCCTATGGGCTTGTCGGGCCGGTCGCGGCGCGGTTCGGACAGATTGTCGATGAGGACGCGCGCTTCCTGGATGTGATCCGGTCGACGCTTGGCGCGTATAGTGAAGGTCTGGCACCGGGGGTGGCGCTGGAAATGGGCCGCGCCGCGATCCCGCCAGCGCTCCAGCCCGATACGGCCACGCTGGAACAGGCGCTCAGCGCGTCCCGATTCCTTGCCAAATCACGAACAGCGGCTTGAAATTCATCAGTATTATTTAAGACGCGCGCAATCGACCTCTGTCATATTCGGCCTCAATTCTCTTGGGACGAGGTGCATCAATGGCCGACCAAACTGTAGAAATGACGCCCCAGCGCAATTACTGGATATCCGGTAACCTCAAAACGGTTGCAACCGGCCTCACAGGCGTGATCGCCATATTCGTTGCGCTGAAGGCCACGGCCTATAGTGCTGGCGACGTGGTCGGCCTTGATGACCACATCTTCCGCACCGTCGCCTTCGCATCGCTGACTGTATGGGTCGCGCTGACCATCGGCCTGCGCCGTTCGGGTGCTGCCGCGATCATCGTGCTCGGCATGGCAACCTTCATCGAGCTGATCCTCGCGCCGGTGCGCGGCGAGTCCTATGGTACGCTGGCCTCGGCCAATATGGGCATCGTCCTCGCCTATTGCGGGCTCCAGCTCTATTGCTACCGCGTCAGCGAAGATAAAGCAGGCCAATAGGCGGCAGCCGGGTCCTTCCCCGGTTTTTCCCGCATTGACCTTGCCAGGGGGCGCGGGCGAATGTCCGCCCCATGCCTGAACTGCGCCTTGCGACCTTCAATTGTGAAAACCTGATGATGCGCTGCGATTTTCGCAGGGCTGGCATAGCCAATGCCCGCCAGCGTCTCACGGATGTCGACACGGCTGCCGTGGCCGCGCAGGTCGACGCAGTCTTCAACGTACTCTCCGAGGATGACCGCACCCTCACAGCGCAGGCGCTGGCGGCCACCGAGGCAGACGTTTGCGCCCTGCAGGAGGTCGAGAACCTCGTCACCCTGACGGCCTTCGATACGCGCTATTTGGCCCGCTGGGCCGGCAAGGCCTTTGGCGGGCGTGTGCTGCACGAGGGCAATGATACGCGCGGGATTGATGTCGGCCTGCTCTCGCGTGTGCCGGTCGTGTTCCAGCGCAGCCATGCCCGGCGCACCTATGGATCGCTGGACGTGGCGCCGCCCCGCGCGCTGACCGTCAACGATCTCGCCTTCCGGCGCGACTGCCTCGAAGTGGACATTGCCGTGGACGGGCGGGCGCTCACGCTTTTCATCTGCCATTTCAAGTCCATGCATGGCGGCCGGCTGCGCACCCGCGATGTGCGTCTCGCCGAAGCGCAGGCCGTTCGCCGCCTCATCACGGAGCGTTTTGCGAATCCCGCAGCTGAAGAATGGGTCATCCTCGGGGATTTCAACGATTATCGCGAAGTCGACGGCGTGGCGCTCAATGATAGTGGCCTCGGTCCCCTCACGGATGAGGGCTTTGCCGTGGACCTCGCCTCACAGGCGATTGCCGACCCGCTGGACCGCTGGACGCACCATTTTGCTGAAGACGACGTTTATGGGGCGCTGGACCACATGTTCCTCTCGCCGCGTCTCGCAGCGCTGAATCCCGCGCCGGATATACGCATCGTGCGGGCCGGAACACCCTATCGCGCGGAGCGCTACAAGGGCCCGAGATTCCCCGGAATCGGATGGTCGGCTCCCAAGGCGTCCGACCATTGCCCCATGGTCGCAACCTTAAAGTTTGAAGGTCGGGCCTTACCGGCCTAGTCTTTCGTACATATCTGACCTGCCCAGGCCCGGAGGCTAAGCCTATTGTCGCGTTTTGAAGAACTGATTGCCACGGTCGAGACCTATGAGGCGCTCGCTGCAGAAAACTATAACCGCATCCGCTCGCTGGCCGAGGAGATGCGGGCAGGCCTGTGCGACTATATCGGCGCGCCGGACGGCATCTGCGTGCATCTGGTGCCGCCGCAAGGGGCGTTCGAGCCCAAGGCGCATGGCGATCAGGCCTTTTCCATGCCGCCACGGGGCTTTCGTCCGCTTGTGCCGATCGCTTTCGGCCTCGCCGTGCGGGTGTCGAAACAGGCCGACTGGATGCGCGTCACCATGGAATGCCGCAAGGTGGGTGATGTCTTCATCATCCAGATCGAAGACGGTGCAGAGTATGAATTTCGCCTGCCGCTTAAGGACAAGGACCCTGAACCTTTCTATGAACATGTGTATTCACATGTATTGAACTGGTTTGCGGAGAATATCGAGCGTTACAAGGTTGGAGACTATGGCACCCGGGAAATCGGGTTCGACTTTGCAGATGACATCAAGGCCCAGTCCGCATAGTGCGGGCCGGGGGGAAAACGGCTCCTAAGCTGACAGGGCGCACATGAACCATATGGACTTTGCACTCGCAGGTGCCGGATCGGGCGAGCTGATCTTCGCTTGCGCGCTGATCGGCGCGCTCGGCATTGGTGCGCAATGGCTGGCCTGGCGCCTGCAGGCCCCGGCTATCGTACTGATGGCGCTGGCAGGCCTCGCGGCAGGCCCGCTCTGGGCCGTGATCTTTGGCGCACCGCTGCTTGATCCCGAGCGCGTGTTCAATGGCGGCGGTAATGATCTGCTGCGCCCCATCGTGTCGCTGGCGGTTGCGGTCATCCTGTTCGAGGGTGGGCTTGTCCTGAAATTCGAGAACCTGCGCGATGCCGGCGCCGCCGTGCGGCGCATGGTGTTCATTGGCGGGCCCATGGCCTGGGGCCTCGGCACACTGGCGGCGCGCTATGCGGCCGGGCTCGACTGGTCCAGTTCCATCGTCTTCGCGGGCGTCATGGTGGTCACAGGGCCAACCGTGATCATGCCGCTGCTGCGCCAGTCAAAGCTGGGCGGCAAGGCCGGGCAATTCCTCAAATGGGAAGGCATCGTCAACGATCCTGTCGGCGCGCTGTTCGCTGTGGCTTCGTTCGAGATCATACGCGTGGCGGCAACCGGCGAATCCATTCTCGGCAAGGGCGCAATGATCGTGCTGGCAGCCGGTATGGGCGTGGCGCTCGGCATTGCCTTTGGCTGGGCCATGGTCCGCGCTTTCCGCGCTGGCTGGACGCCGGAATACCTCAAGGCCCCCATCATCTTTGCCTCGATCATTCTCTGCTATGCCCTGGCCGAGCAGATCGAAAAGGAAATCGGCCTCGTTGCCGTCACCGCCTATGGCATGACGCTGGCCAATTCGCGCCTCGCCGGCATCGCGGAGCTGCGCAAGTTCAAGGAAGATATTGCCGTTCTCCTCGTCTCCGGCGTGTTCGTGATCCTCACGGCCAATCTCAGGCCTGATGTCATCAAGGACGCGCTGACATGGCGCACGCTGGCCTTCCTGCTGTGCATGCTGTTCATCGTCCGGCCGCTCTCGGTCTGGATCGCGACCTTCGGCACGCTGAAGCGTAACGAGGCGCTGCTGCTGGGCTGGATTGCGCCGCGCGGGATCGTGGCCGTCGCCGTCTCCAGCCTGTTTGCCACCCTGCTGGAAGATCTTGGCCGGCGCGGCGACAGCAAGTTCTACTTCTCGGGCGCCGAACAGATCACACCGCTCGCCTTTGCCATGGTGTTCGTCACCGTTGTGCTGCACGGCTTCACGATTGGCCCGCTGGCCCGGCGTCTTGGCCTCGCCCGCAAGGAAAAGCCGGGCGTGCTGCTGGTTGGCGTAAACCCCTGGAGCATCGATCTCGCCAAGGTGCTGCGCGATGTCGGCATCGAGCCGATCCTTGCCGACAATAACTGGCGGCGCCTGCGGCCAGCCCGCGAGGCAGGGCTCAACACGTTCTTTGGTGAAGTCCTGTCGGAAGATGCTGAAGTGCGTCTCGACCATTCGGCCTTTGACCAGGTGGTCGGCCTGTCGGCGAACGAGCCCTATAATGCGCTTGTTTCCGGGCATTTCGCGCCAGAGCTTGGTCGCCACAAGGTCTACCAGCTCTCGGCGCAGGATACCGAGGACGAAGATCCGCGCGCCATCGGTATGGGCACGCGTGGGCGCACGCTCATCAAGCGCGGGCGCGGCTATGACAGCCTGATCCGCGACCATTATCGCGGCTGGACGTTCGGCAAGACGAAGCTCACCGACGAGTACGACCTCAAGGACTTCCGCGAAGACCGGCCAAAGTCGGATATCGTTGCGGAGTTGCGGCTCGATGGCACGATCATGTTCCTGGGGCCCAACCGGGAGCCAAAAGGCGGCGAAGGCGTCACGCTGATCAGTTTCGGCCCGGCCAAGCCAACCGAATCCGAGAAGGAACTCGCCTCGGTCCAGGCAGGGTAAGGCACCCATTTTACCATTCAAAATACAAACCCAGCTATTTTAACAATGGCTGGGTTTATTTTTTGTACTGAAAATTGAACTGCAAAAAAATGGCGCGGCAGAAGATAAATTTTTTGTCAGAACAAGGATTGATCGCAAGGACGCTGAATTCGGCCAGTCTTCAGCGGGCGGATTATTCCCCAGCCGATTGAAGTCCTGCGCCATGGGTACGCAACCAGGCGCGTTGGCGCTTCCAGTCCGGGGTGCATTTGGCCACATGGGACCAGAATTTGGGAGAGTGATTCATCTCCAGCAGGTGCGCGCATTCATGGGCAGCCACATAGTCCAGCACCTTGGGCGGCGCCATGATCAGGCGCCACGAGAAGGAAAGTTGGCCATCAGATGTGCAGGAACCCCAGCGCGAGCGGGTATCTTTCACGGAAATCGATTTATATTCAACGCCCAAGGTCTCGCAATGCCGGATAACGGCGCGTGTCAGGTCGGCCTTGGCCTGCTTCTTCAGGTAGCGCGTCACCCGCATCGGCAGCCCCTCCGGATCGCCCGGCGCGCTTAGCAATCTGGGCTCACCCGGCCACATCTTCGGCAGGCGGCCTTCGCCATTGGCGGTCAGCTGGCAGGGCTCGCCCCGGAACTGGATGAATTCGGCTTCCTCGAACTTCACGGTCTCGGGCAGGTGCTGCAGGCGCGTGGAGATCCATTCGACGCGTTCTGCAGCAAATGCTGCAGCATCCTTGATCTGGCGGTTACTAGGCGCTACGGCAACGGCTTCGCGGCGCCGCTCATCAAGACGAAGAATGAGCCTGCGCGCCTTGGAATTGACTTCAAATCGTACAACAACGCGGGCACCATTTGGCGCCTTCAGTGTCATTGTCTGGCCATTGTTGTATGCCATGTTTAAACTCTCAAGAGACGCGTCGGGGACACCTGCTCGCAGTATTCAATAAAGGGACTAAAGATGAAATATCTGCTGACAGGCGTTGCCGCCATAGCTTTGCTTACGGCATGCGGCGACAAAAACAAGGACAAGGATGGCGCCAGCCCGGCCGGAATCGAACTTTCCGACGGCAAGCTGGCAGGGGTCAAACTCCGTAAAGGAGACCCAGCTACCGCACCCGCCGTGCTGAGTGCGTTTTCGCTCGATCAGTCAGGCAAGGGCCGCGTCAGCTTTACCGGCAGTGAGGTCAAGGGCGCCAAGGCCGTCTTCAAGAATGTCACGCTCGTCTCCGCCGAAGAGGCTACTGATGCCGAAGGCGTCGCCGATGAGGGCGAGCTCCACCTGAAGGGTTCGGACCTCAAGGCCGCCGAAATGAGCTTCGAAGGCCTCGGCATGCTGAACGGCAAGCCGAACTTCTCCAGGATTGTCCTCTCCGATGTCAGCTTCGTGCCGAAAGACCCGGAAGAGAATCACGGTTCCAGCAAGATCAAGTCGATGGAACTGGTCAACCCGTCGCCGGAAACCGCCGCCTGGATTGCCAGCCTGTTCGGCAAGGGCGAAGCCATGGACATGCCCGAAGGCAAGGCCCTCGCCTTTGACCTCTGGTCGATGAAGGACGTGAACTTCAAGATCGACGAGGAGGAAGGCCAGAAGGGCGATTTCCTCATTTCCTCGGTCGACGTGCTCGGCCTGAAGGATGAGAAAGCGGCGCAGATGGGCCTCAAGGGCCTGAAGCTCAACATGACCGATCCCGTCGACGATACAGATCTCAAGGCCAGCCTCGGCGGCGTTGATCTGCGCGGCGTGAACCTCGCCGTGCTGAAGGGCATGAGCGCAGACGAAGCCGGCAGCGGCGCGGTCGCCAGCATGCTGGAAGTCTTCCAGAACGATCCGGCCAATCCGGGCTATGATTCGGTCCTCATCGACGGCCTCAAAGTCGCCGTCTCGGGCGCTGATTTCGACATGCCGAAGCTCAGCTCCAAGGTCTCACGCGACAAGAAGGGCCGCGCCGTCAAAGTCGTCACCGATCCGTTCAAGATGACGCTCGGCACCAGCGAAGGCGAACTCGGCGAGAAACTCGGCGCCCAGCTGGCCCTGCTCGGCTATGAAAAGCTGGAGCTCAGCGGCCAGGGCGAACAGACCTATGATCCTGACAAGGACATGGTCACCATCGCCAAGGGCAAGAATTTCTGGAAACTGGATGACGGTTTCCGGGTGGATTTCTCCGGCCAGTATGAAGGCGCCAGCGCCATGGCCGCTGCCCAGGCCAAGGCTTCCGCAGACGATGCCCCGGCTGATCCGGGCGCGATGATGCAAGACGCATTGGACAAGATGCTGATCCATAACTTCCAGCTCGCCATCGATGATGACGGTTTCCTCGCCCGCGGCTTCAATGCCTATGCGGCCCAGTCCGGTCAGGATCCGCAACAGCTGCGCAGCCAGGTTGCCGGCATGATGGCCATGGCCCCGATGATGGCGGCGCAATCCGGTGTCGACCCGGAACTGGTCACGGAGGCGGCCACCGCGCTCTCGTCCTTTGTCACCGATCCGAAGACGCTGACCATCACGCTGGCGCCTGCCAAGCCTGTGCGTCTGGCTGACTTCGCCGAGATGGAAGACCCCTCGGCCCTGACCAAGACCGCGCTCGGCTTTTCCGCCAAGAACGAATAGGCCCGGCCTTGTCCCTCTGAATGGCGCGCGTTTCCGGCTGGAGACGCGCGCTTTTCTTTATTCGCCGCTCAGGGCATAGGCTTGTTTCCATGAAGATTGCATTTTTCGGAGATGTCGTTGGCAAGCCCGGACGGGCGGCCGTGCTGGAGCACCTGCCGGGCCTGAAGGCGCGCCTGCGGCTCGATTTCGTGGTTGTGAATGCCGAGAATTCGGCCGGCGGTTTCGGCCTCACCGAATCCATCGCGAACGATTTCTTCGGTGCCGGCGCCGACTGCCTCACCCTCGGCGACCATGCTTGGGACCAGCGCGAGGCCCTCACCTATATCCAGCGCGAGCCGCGCCTTCTGCGCCCGCTGAACTATCCGCCGTCGGCCAATGCGCCGGGCAAGGGCGCCCATCTCTATGCCCTGCCGGACGGCCGCCGCATCGGCGTCATCCAGGCGCAGGGCAATGTCTTCATGCGGCAAAGCCTCGTCAATCCGTTCGAGGCCGTCGATGCCGCGCTCGATTCCATGCCGCTCGGCGCCGTGGCCGACGCCATCATCGTCGACATGCATTGCGAGGCGACGAGTGAGAAAATGGCCATGGGCCACCATTGCGACGGTCGCGCCAGCCTCGTCGTCGGCACGCACACCCATGTGCCCACTGCCGACACGATGATCCTCGAAAACGGCACCGCCTATCAGACAGATGCCGGCATGTGCGGCGACTATGACAGCGTCATCGGCATGCAGAAGCAGAACTCGCTCACCCGCTTCATCACCCAGCTCCCCGGCGAACGCTACCAGCCCGCCCTCGGCGACGGCACAATGTGCGGCACCTATGTCGAAACCGACGACACCACAGGCCTCGCCCTCCGCATAGAGCCCATCCGCATGGGCGGCCGCCTCAGCGAGCAAGTTCCGGCCTAGAGCGAACTCCCCCACGCCGCAGTCCCGGCGAAAGCCGGGATCTCATGCAATTTAAGAAAGCTTACACCCGCGAGAGACCCCGGCTTTCGCCGGGGATACGGACGAGATTTGCTCCATCTTATCCAACCCTAATCCCACCCGGCCTATACTGGCCGCCATGACCAATCCGTCCGCCTTCGTCACCCATGGCATCGCCCACGCGCAGCGCGCGCTGGAGAGCGTTGCCGCAATGACGAACGCGCACCTCAACCCCTCCACATTGAAACGTACGCTCGCGCAGCGCGCCCGGGCAGAACTGGCCCGGCTTGAAATCATCATCCGGCGGCTTCTAACTTTGATGGCGCTGGGGCTCGTGCTGCCGCCGGTCTCTATCCGTGCATTTTCCGTGCATCCTTCGTGCACCGGGCGCGTCGAGACAAAGGCATCGACCGGCCTCACCGGCCTATCGCCCCGCCTCATTGGGCCGGACATGGAGCGGGCCGGGCTTGCAACAACGGCTCGCGCCTGCGGCCCGGTTCCGGCCGCCCCGATCCTCGCCCGCCTCGCAGCGCTGCAGGCATTGCTCGCTGCCCCCGAAGCCCATGCCAGACGCCTCGCCCGCACGCTGGAACGCCAGCGCAAGGCCGGCGACGCCGCGCCCATGGTCCTCCCCATGACCCGAACCCACCGCCTGCCGCCGGAACTCGGCGCCATCGCGACAGCGCTACCGGAACTCCTCCGCGACGCGTTCGAAAGCTGGGAAAGCTCGGGCTGACTCCGCCCCACAATCAGACCCTTTTGGCCGGGCATCGCGGGATGT
>TARA_R110000787_G_scaffold947_1_pt1 | contig 37018 bp, 33 predicted proteins | sample TARA_R110000787 | Tara Oceans TARA_R110000787 (sample SAMEA4397920) | marine metagenome | biome: Polar Biome; feature: [DCM] deep chlorophyll maximum layer (ENVO:01000326); material: water (ENVO:00002006), including particulate matter (ENVO:01000060) such as... | depth 35 m | reverse complement strand
CGCTGATCAGAATGACGGCAAATTCCTGCATTTCGTCCTGTCTCGCATGCGATGGGAAATAATGTCTACGCCAGCCATTATAGCGGCCTGCATTACTGACTAATAAGCATAAAACGTGAGCTGTTTAGTTTATTTGGCCATAAGGCATAGCGTTTAGTGATATGGCGACGTCGCTGTCGACGGTTAATTCGAGCAGGCCCCAGGGTATCAGACGACCCTCTGCCCGGGTTGTGCGCCACTGTCGGGAGACAACAAATAAATGCCCTGTTTGTCTCCTGCCGCCAGCACCATACCTTCCGACAGACCAAAGCGCATTTTGCGCGGTGCCAGATTGGCTACCAGCACAGTCAACCTGCCCTCCAGGTCTTCTGGTTGATAGGCGGCCTTGATTCCGGAAAATACCGTGCGGGTTTCGCCGCCGATATCCAGTGTCAGTTGCAACAGCTTGTCGGCGCCCTCCACGGCATTTGCCGCCACAATACGCGCTACACGCAGGTCGACCTTGATAAAATCCTCAAAACCGATTTCCGCCGCCAGCGGCTCTTCCATCAATGGACCGCAGAGCGGCGCTGAAGTCGTTTCCGCCAGTATTTCTTTGCTGGCCTCCAGCATGGCGGTCACCCTGTCCGGGTCTACCCGTTGCATCAACGGTTTGAAATTGTCGATGCGGTGTTTCAGTAGCGGTTCAATTTTGGCGGGCCAGTCCAGCGGGCTGTTGAGGAATGTCTCCGCGTCTGCCGCCATCGCGGGCAGCACTGGCTTCAGGTAAATCATCAGGGCGCGGAACAGGTTGATACCGAGGGAGCAGATGTCCTGAACCTCCTGTTCGCGGCCTTCTTCTTTCGCCAGTTGCCAGGGTGCTTTCGCGGCAATATATTCGTTGGCTGCATCGGCAAGTGACATGATTTCGCGGATCGCTCTGCCGAATTCCCGTTGCTCATAGTAGTCGGCAATACTGTCGGCAGCTGCCGAAACCCGGTGCCACAGGGCTTTATCCGCAATACTGGCCGCCAACACGCCGTCGTTACCCTTGCTGACAAATTTGGCACAACGACTGGCGATATTGACAACCTTGCCCACCAGATCGCTGTTGACCCGCTGGATAAAGTCGTCCAGGTTCAGATCCAGATCATCCACGCCGGAGGAGAGCTTGGCCGCAAAATAATAGCGCAGGTATTCCGGGTTGAGATTGTCCAGATAGCTGCGGGCATTGATGAAAGTGCCGCGGGATTTCGACATTTTCTTGCCGTTTACTGTCAGAAAGCCGTGTACGCACACCGCTGTGGGGGTGCGGAAACCGGCACTGCTGAGCATGGCCGGCCAGAACAGGGCGTGAAAATTGACAATGTCCTTGCCGATAAAGTGATACAGCTCGCTTTCGGCCTGTTCGCCCCAGAAGGTATCGAAATCGATGCCTTCGCGTTCACAGAGATTCCTGAAACTGGCCATGTAGCCGATTGGTGCATCCAGCCAGACATAGAAATATTTGCCCGGCGCATCGGGGATTTCAAAGCCGAAATAGGGCGCATCGCGACTGATATCCCACTCGTGCAGACCACCCTCCAGCCATTCCCCGAGCTTGTTGGCCACCTCTTCCTGTACGTGACCGGCGCGGGTCCAGGTCTTGAGAAAGTCACTGAATTCCGGCAGCTTGAAAAAAAAGTGCGTGGAAGCTTTCTCTATGGGTGTGGCACCAGAGATGACCGACACCGGGTTGATCAGGTCCGTTGGCGCATAGGTGGCTCCGCAGGCTTCGCAGTTATCGCCGTACTGGTCGTCAGTTTTGCATTTGGGACAGGTGCCCTTGATATAGCGATCCGCCAGAAACAGATGTTTTTCCGGATCATAGGCCTGGGTGATTTCCCGTGTGGCAATATGGCCGTTGTCCCGCAGACGGGAGTAAATCAGTGATGACAGCTCGCGGTTCTCCACAGAATGGGTGGAGTGGTAGTTATCAAAGTCAATCAGGAATGCTGCAAAATCCTGCTGGTGTTCTGTCCGGACCTGGTCGATCAGTTCTTCGGGGCTGATGCCGAGTTGTTCCGCCTTGAGCATGATGGCAGTGCCGTGCGCATCATCGGCGCAGACGTAGTAACATTCATGACCGCGCATTTTCTGGAAACGAACCCAGATATCTGTCTGAATGTATTCCACCAGATGCCCCAGATGGATTGAACCATTGGCATAGGGCAGGGCACTGGTAACAAGAATTTTTCGGCGTTCAGTCATGTTGGGAGCTGCTGTGGTTGGCGTTGAGAATCGACGCGATCAAAAGCGGTTGTCATTGAATACTGGTAAAGGGGCGCAACTATAACGGTTTTGCCCCGTTTTTTCATCCGTTGTCAAGGGGGATTTCTTATGGCTGATGTAACCGTTCAGGACGGTTTGGCAGAGATCAAACATATTATCGGTGTGGCGTCTGGCAAAGGCGGCGTCGGCAAATCCACCACCGCGGTGAATCTGGCGCTGGCATTGGCCGCCAACGGCGCCAAAGTCGGTATTCTGGATGCGGATATCTATGGCCCCAGCGTGCCGATGATGCTCGGTTTGCCCGACGGTACCCGGCCTCAGGTAGAGGAGGAAAAATACTTTTTGCCGGTGCCGGCCCACGGCATTGTGTCCATGTCCATGGGTTATCTGGTCACCGAGCAGACACCCATGGTCTGGCGCGGGCCAATGGCGACCGGTGCCCTGATGCAGATGCTCAATCAGACCCGTTGGGGTGCACTGGATTATCTGGTGGTGGATATGCCGCCGGGGACCGGCGATATCCAGTTGACCCTGGCCCAGAAGGCCCGTATGGCCGGTGCGGTGATTGTCACCACACCGCAGGATATTGCGTTACTGGATGCTCGCAAAGCGATTGAAATGTTCGGCAAGGTAAAGATTCCGGTATTGGGTATCGTGGAAAACATGGCAATGCATCGTTGCAGCCAGTGCGGTCATGAAGAGCCAATCTTTGGTGAAGGCGGTGGTCAGCGGGTTGCAGCGCAATACCAAACTGAGGTGTTGGGTTCCCTGCCGCTGGACCGGCTGATCCGGGAGCAGGTGGATGGCGGCAGACCTTCTGTGGTTGCGGAGCCGGAAGGCTCGGTTGCACAACGTTATGTTGAGATTGCCGCGCGTATCGCAGTGCTTCTGGCAGAGATTGGCAGTTCCGGTGGCCCACAAATCACGATTGAGTAACCGGTTCAAGATCGCCCTTTTTAGGACTTTGACCGGTTGATTCAAACCGGTATCATGGCCCACTTTCGGGCATACCTGGCATGCAGCAGCGAATTTTGACGTGGTTGTTTGCAAGCCCATTCAAGGCCCCCGTCACTTTACTTGAGAGCATCACAGTATGAGCATCAAATCCGACAAGTGGATTACCCGTATGTCCAGAGAACACGGCATGATTGAGCCGTTTCAGGGGGCCCAGGTACGACAGCCCGATCCCAACGGCCAGAAAGTAATTTCCTACGGGGTGTCGAGCTATGGCTACGATGTGCGCTGTGCCGATAATTTCAAGATTTTCACCAATATCCATTCCAAAACAGTCGATCCAAAGAATTTCGACTCCGATGCTTTTGTGGATGTGACGGGGGATTACTGCATTATCCCGCCCAACTCCTTCGCTCTGGCCAGCACGATCGAATACTTCCGTATACCACGCAATGTACTGACCATCTGTCTCGGTAAATCCACTTATGCCCGCTGTGGCATTATCGTCAATGTCACCCCGCTGGAACCGGAGTGGGAGGGTCACGTGACGCTGGAGTTTTCCAACACCACCAGCCTGCCGGCAAAGATCTATGCCAATGAAGGTGTCGCACAGATGCTGTTTTTTGAATCCGATGAGGTCTGTGAAATCTCTTATGCAGATCGGGGGGGGAAATACCAGGGTCAGCGCGGGGTTACCCTGCCGAAGGCTTGATGGGGAGCGAAGGGCTGCAAAGCCTCGGCACTGGCTGAGTGGTTACAATGACGGTGAATGTGTGATTGCCACGGCAAGGATGTAGCAGAAAATCGCCACCGATATCAGGCTGAACAGTAACCGGATGCCCGCGGTTCGGCCGCGTTTGATGGCGTATGTTCCCGTTCCGATATAGGCGAGCAAAGCGACCAGTTTTGCGGTCAGCCAGCTGTCGGCAAACGGATACTGGTGGCTGCTGATCATCAGGTACACGGCAGAGGCCAGCAGTAGAGTATCGATAATGTGGGGGACGATTTTGGCCCACGTTTGTTGCAGTTTTGGCGATGCATTGACCGACCAGACAGCCCGTACAGTAAACAGCGTAAGGCTGAGCAAGGCGAGTGTGATGTGGGTGTTTTTCAGGATCAGGTACATAATATTATTCTGGCAGCAGTAAATTTTGGTGGGTGAATCTTGATGTTAACAGGCCCTGGCCTGTCTGGTCGGGTTATCCCAATTCGGGGACATGGTCTCGCCCGGTTGTTTTTTCTTGCGGCTGGCCACCGATGGTCAGCCCGAATGGAATTTCAGGGAATTGTTTGCAGTGATTGAAGTCCTGTTTCTGGCCGTTGCGTTGAGTATGGACGCATTTGCGGTTTCCATTGGCCTGGGTTCAAAGCACAAGGGCAAAGCCATTGCTCTGGCGTTGATGGCAGGCACCTATTTCGGTGTTTTTCAGGCGCTGATGCCGCTGATAGGCTATCTGGGTGGCAGGGGTGTACTGGGCTGGATCGAGGCCTTTGCCCCCTGGGTGGCCTTTTTTCTGCTGTTGCTGATTGGCGGCAAGATGATTTATGAATCCTTTGCCGAGGGTATCGAAGAGGACATTACCCATATCACCCATCGGGTAATGCTGATTCTGGCGATTGCCACCAGCATTGATGCCATGGCCGCCGGGTTTGCCCTGACTCTGTTGGACGTAGGCCCGCTACTCGCCTGCTTCATCATTGGCGCGACCACTTTCCTGTTCAGTGTGCTCGGGGTTTTTGTGGGTATCAAAAGTGGCACCTGGCTGGAAAGCAAAGCAGAGCTTTTTGGTGGCGTGATACTGATTTTAATCGGTTTTAAGGTGTTGCTGGGGTAAACGATTCCCCCGGGCTTGCTATGAGGTGCTCTTCCCCTTGTCATACAAATGGCACAATAAACCTGCTATGGTCGAGCCCTATTCTGTAGAAAGCCACCAATGTTCAGCGGATTGTTATATGAATTTAGGTACTCCGATTACCAGCAATAAGCGTAAATGGCTTGTTATTGCCGCGGCCCTGGTCGTGATCGCCCTGGCTGTTATTGTCTTTGAATCCCCCGCGATTGCTGACCTGTCGGAAGAGAACCGTCACCAAGTGCCGACCTTGAAAGCGCAATGGCAAAAGGGTGAGGTGATCGTGCTGGTCCGGCATCTGGAGCGTTGTGACAAAGAGGATGCTCCCTGTCTGGTTGGCACTGAAGGTATCACCGCGCGTTCCGTCGATGAGGGGCAAGCGCTGGGTAATGACTTTTATCGACTTGGATTGTTGAACAGCGACGTCTACAACAGCCCACTGGATCGCACAGCCCAGACGGAAAGTATTGTCTTCGGTGATCGCGGTTTAGATCAGGATTGGTTGTTCAAGTGTAAAAAAACCATCTTCAAGGACGCCATGTCAAAGAAGGCGCCCGGCAGAAACCTGATTATGGTGACCCACAGCAGCTGTATCGACAGTTTTGAAGAGTCCCTGGGGTACGCCAGTGAAACCCCTGAATACGGCACCACCCTGTTTTTCAGCCCTGGCCCTAATAACAAGCTGGAAGTCCACGGTTTTCTCGAAATGGAAGACTGGGATCATACACTGGGTTTTTGATCGCCGCTCTCTCCTGACTGAATCCGCCAGCCCTGGCTTATAACTTCCCATGGTTTGTGTCCGGTTGTTTGTCCAAAGCGTTGCCATCCAGGTTTTCCGCCATCAGCACCAGCGGTTTGCGTGGCATATCGTAGCGTTGTTGCCGGTATAGCCACGAGGGCATCAGCGCATGGGCCAGTGCTTCGCGGGTGTCACTTGCGGTGGCCTCGCCGGTGAGCTGCAGTTGCCGGACCGCGGGATCATAAACACCGCTCAAAGCGGATTGCCCAGGCCTCAGGATGGTGACTTGCCGCCCTTGTAGCAGGGCAAAATAATCTGCGAACTGCATCAGTGCCCTGCCCGGAGATTGCTGTTCACTCTCAAGGGTCATATCGCGACCGATCATGGGTGTTTCCGCGCTGATGCCCAGCAGGGAGAGCAGGGTGGTGGCCATATCAATCTGACTGGTGACACTGGTGATGCGTTTGGGTTCAATATCTGCACCCAGGATCAGACCGGGAATCTGGAAGCGTTCAATGGGCACCAGGCTGTCACCAAACACTTTCAAATCATGGTCGGCGATCACCAGGAACAGGGTGTTTTGCCAATAGTCACTCTGTCTGGCCCGGTCAATAAATTCGCCGAGCGCATAGTCCGCATATTTCACGGCATTGGGGTAGGTTTGTTTTTCCGGGTTATGCAGTTCGATACGACCATCGGGAAACTCGTAGGGCGAGTGATTGCTGGAGGTGAAGACCAGGCCAAAATAAGCCTCATCGCGTCGCTGCGCCTCGCTGAGCCGTTGGTGGGTTTTCTCGAAGAGGTCTTCATCGGACACGCCCCAGCTGCCGACGAAGGCGGGGTTTTCGTAATCCCGCTGGTCAATAACCGACTGGAAGCCATTGCCGATAAAAAAGCTGGCCATATTATCGAAGTGTGACTCGCCACCATAGATGAACTCTGTGGTGTAACCCTGCATACCAAGCAGCTCGGCAATGGTGAAGAAGTTCTGTTGTGACAGTGACAGCTTGACCACACTGCGGGCTCGTGTGGGCAGGAATCCGCTCACGGTCGCTTCAATGCCCCGTACGGAGCGTGTGCCGGTGGAGTAGAGTTGCTCAAACCACCAGCCATGTTCCTTGAGTCTCTCCAGTTCCGGCGTGACCGGAGTTTCACCGCCCAGGGAACCGACAAAGGTGGCGCCCATGCTCTCTTCGAGAATGATCACCAGATTGAGGGGCTTTTCCCGTGAGTGTGTGGCCTGGCGGTAATTGAGCGTCGGGAAGGGCTGGTCACCATCGGGTTGCAGCCAGGGGTAAAGTTTGTCCAGTTGCTCCATGATTTCATCATCGCTGAGGGTGCCGTACACCTCGGCCGAACGGTCTTCGTGCTTCATGTTGTAGAGGGCAAAGTATACAGACCAGGTGGAATTGATGATCAGGCTGTTTACCAGCGGGTCGGGCGTCAGGGCAAAGATAGCCGGGTTGGCGGGGCGATGGCCCACCGAAGACCGCACCATCACCACCAGCAATACAGCGACGATTGGCCAGGTCAACCAGAGTTTCCAGAGAGGCCAGATTTTGTTGTAGGTTCTCAGCCAGTTTTTCATCAGGCGCGTGATTGCCCAGCCCGCCAGCGCTGTGATCAGCACTCCCATTAGCAGCGGCAGACGAAAGTCACCCCAAAGGGTGGCGAATACTTCACGGGGGTATTTCAGGTATTCAACAAACAAACGGTTGGGCCGCAGGTCAAACTGCAGGATGAAGGCCGGTGTGGCGGTTTCCATAAACACCAGCAAGGTGATGCCGGCGACACCCCAGACCAGCACCAACGCTCGCCAGACTGGCCATGACAGTCGCGTGGCCAGTATTGGCGTCAGCAATGCAAGCGGTGCCAGCAGCATACCCATAATGATCAGGTCTGCCCGGATACCCTGACTGATAATTACCCACAGGTCGGTTGCGGCCGTTACCCGATCCCACTGCCAGGCGATCAGCCCCAGTCGGGACAGGGATAAAATCATCAGCCCGGTGAGTAACAGGATGATCAGTATCCCGTAGGGGCCAAACAGATTGAAAATACGTGTGTGAAGAGGGCTTTTCATGGATTCGGATGCCTTGGTTCTGACTGCTGGCTGGCGATACCATTACAGTCAGGGTTTGTTGCAAGGTGAAGTCTATTCGCCTGTACCTTAACGGATCCTTAAGAGTGGTCGAACGCCAGAAAGTTCCCTGTGACCGGAAGATGGCAGATATGGCCAGTTAAAGGTTATGTGAGCCCTGCGGTTGGACCAGATTACCGTCTGGATTTTTGACCGGTCTGTCTTGGTGTCGGGATTTTAAAACCTTGCCGGATGCTCTAACCTGCCTCCATGACACTGCTCATCGCTTTTGCCCTGTTATCCATTGCCGTCTCTTTCATCTGTTCGGTTCTCGAAGCTGCACTGCTATCGATTACGCCCAGTTATATTGCCCAACAAAAGCTGGTGAACCCCAGGCTCCACGATCGGCTCAGTCATCTGAAAGAACAGATTGATCAGCCGCTGGCCGCTATCCTGACATTGAATACCGTGGCTCATACGGTGGGTGCGACAGGTGTTGGTGCCCAGGTGGCGATTGTCTTTGGCAGTGGCTATCTGGGGATCGCCTCGGCGGTGATGACATTGCTTATTCTGGTGCTGTCGGAAATCATTCCGAAAACCATTGGCGCCCGCTATTGGCCGGTTATTGCGCCTTTTATGCCAATCACACTGAACAGTCTGATCACCCTGTTGCGACCATTTATCTGGTTGTCCGACCAGATCATGAAACTGTTTGGCGGCGGCGGTCACGAGCCCGATATTCGCCAGGAAATCAAGGCGCTTACTGTGTTGGGAAGGGAGCAGGACAAGCTGGATGACGACGAGCAGCGGGTGATTGGCAATATTCTTGATTTACATGATGTGAAGGTAAAAGACATCATGACGCCGCGTACTGTCTGTGAAGTTGCCAGGCCGGATGAGCTGCTCAGCAGTTTCATTGAGCGGGTAAAAGTAGGCCAGTTTTCACGTTACCCGGTGCTGGATGGCAATGAGGTGCCAATGGGCATGGTCTTCCGTCATGAGCTATTGAACATCCCTTGGCAGAAAACCGTGTCGGATCTGATGAAACCGGTCGAGGTGGTCTCGGAAAAATTGAGCGTGGAAGCGCTGATGTCGCAGTTGATCCATGACCGGCAACATATGCGGCTGGTCTACGATGAATACGGTGTCTGGTTGGGCCTGGTGACGCTGGAGGATGTGATTGAAGCCGTGATCGGCCAGCCCATCATGGATGAAACGGATGATGTTGCCAGCATGAGACACCTGGCCAGGCGTCGTTGGCAATATCGGCAGAGATATTTTTCAGGTGGTCAGGCTGAGGAGTAGTTGCACCGATCTCGGCTGTTGATAGCCGTTCTCTGGCGCTGGCCAATATCCCTGCTTCGGCTCTGGTCTTTTCATGCCCGCTAACAATTCCTTGCCACCGTCTCGCCCGATAATGTCATGGCCCCGAGGGCTTTTGTGTCGGGGAGGGTATGACAGTTATTCTGTTATTGCGAAGGGTGATTGCTGCTGTGCAGCTTTGAGCAAGTCGAGAAAATCACTGGCCGGGAGCGGACGACTGAAGTAATAGCCCTGGATAACATCGCAGCCTATCGACTGAAGAAACTCAAACTCAGTCGGGGTTTCAATGCCCTCGGCCACGACCTCCAGATTGAGAATATGGGCCATGGAAACAATGGCGCGGTAGATGTCGCGGCCGCGTTTGTCTGTTTCGATACTTCTGGCAAAGACCTGATCAATTTTAAGTTGATCCACGGGCATGTCTCTGAGATACCGCAGGTTCGAGTAACCACTGCCAAAATCATCGATGGCAATTTGCAGTCCCAGCGCCTTGAGTTGATTCAGGGTCGAGAGAAAGGAGCTCTCGTCCTGTGCCAGACAGCTTTCCGTGATCTCGAGTTCCAGCAGGGAGGGGGAAAACGTATGCGCTTGCAGGGCGGTGTCGATGGTCTCGATCAGATCGGGTTGGTTGAACTGTCGCGGGGAGAGGTTGATCGATACAGGCACCTGATCAAACCCCCGGTCAGACCACTGCTGCAATTGTGCACAGGCCTGCTCGATGACCCATTTGCCGAGCGGTTCTATAATGCCGGTTTTTTCGGCCAGGGGAATAAAACGTGCAGGTGAAATCAGCTGGCCGTCCGCCGCTGGCCAGCGTATCAGTGCCTCGGCGCCGACAATCTCTCCCGACGAAACGGACATCTTGGGCTGGTAGTGCAGGACAAATCCGTCGGTGGCCAGTGCGGTGCGCAGCTGCTGTTCCATCTCGAGGTTGGCCGTGATGATCCTGTTCAGCTCTTCGGTGAAAAATTTGTAGTTGTTGCGTCCGGATTCCTTGGCCTGGTACATGGCCATATCGGCCTGCTTGAGCAATTCATTGGCATCGGTGCTGTCATGGGGATAGACACTGACGCCGACACTGCAGGTCACTTCGATATCCCGGTTGGCAACGCGGCAGGGTGCCTGCACGATGTCCAGTATGCGCTTGACCAGCTGTGACAGGGAGTTTGTGCTTGCGGTTTGGTCAGTGTTGTCGGGGGGGTAGGCCAGCAGCAGCACAAATTCGTCGCCGCCGATGCGCGCCACCGTATCGCCATCGCGAATGGATTTTCGCAGGCGGTCAGCAATCGCTTCAATCAGGCAGTCCCCCGCCGCATGACCGAGACTGTCATTGACGTTTTTGAACAGGTCCAGGTCGAGCAATACCACGGCCAGTTCGCCATCACTCCGTCGGCCACTTTTTGTCAGTTGCTGTAACCGGTCGAGTAGTAAAAGCCGGTTGGGCAAGTCAGTCAGACTGTCATGGGTGGCCTGGTGAGAAATACGCTGTTCATAGTATTTCCGTTCGGTGATATCTTCCACGGAACCCTCGAAATACAGCAGGCGCCCGTTCGGTCCGTATACCGTCCGCGCATTTTCCGAAATCCAGATTACAGAGCCGTCTTTCCTGAACACCTGCGATTCAAAGTTTTTGACCCCGCCATTACTTTGCATGAGTTGTACAAATGTCGCCCGCCTGCCGGGGTCGACGTACAACTGTTGGCTGATATTCTTGAGTGCCTGCTGCAGTTCGTCAGTTGTCTCGTAACCGTAAATCGTTGCCAGGGCTGGGTTGACGTTCAGGTAGTAGCCATCGGTGGTTGTCTGAAAAATACCTTCAATTGCATTTTCAAAGATGCTTCGATAGCGATGTTCGGCCTCAACCATGGCCTCTTCATTGGCATGGCGCTGGGTTATATCCTGAATGAAGCCATGCAGTGCGCTGGGGTAGCCATCCATGGAGACGCCCTGACCCCTTTCCCAGACCCAGCGTACGCTGCCATCCGCATGGTAGATTCGGTATTCGACATTGATGGAAACGCCCTTTTTTAGTGCATCGTCGATCGTTTCCCGCACCCGTTTGCGATCATCAATGTGCGTGATTTCTTCGTATGAAATCCGGCTGTTGAGTAGCAGGTCCTTTGCCGGGTAGCCGGTGAGTTTCAGGCAGCCTTCGCTGACAAAGTCCATGGTCCAGTGTCTGTCCTGCCGGCAGCAGTAAACCATGCCGTCGAGCTCGGACAGCAGCATTTCCAATAAAGGTTCGCGCTGCAGCTCGGTGGAGGAGTAAACAGTATAGAGATTGAGGTCTGCCATGCAGCATGAATAAGCAACAATCGTGCCGATTGGGCAGGGGTGTGCGATCAATGGCTAGAGGATCGGGATTAGTCTGCCAGCAGGCTTTCCCGGAGTGCTCTGGCTTTGTCCTGAATCCGCCGGGTATGTTCGGGGCCCATGCGGATCAGCTGTTTTTGCAGAGCGGGTAGCGCCTCCAGTTTCGGGTCCGCGTATTTGTACTGAACGGAATCCTGAACCAGATAAACGGGCTGCAGAGGCAGCGGGGTGTCCAGCACCTGGTCCAGCGCACTGATGATCGCTTTGTCTACAGTTTCAGGTGGATAGCCTAGCTCACCATAGGCCTGTTCAAGCAGGGGCCGAAGCAGATGAAAAAGCTTGATCAGTTTGTCGTTGTCCATGGCTTCCAGGGTGTTGACCAGGTAGTCGTAGCGCTGATGGTTGGTTGGGCTGATTGAGCGCTTTTGCCCTTCCTGGACGACCTCGAAACTGCCTTTCGGCGTGGGGGCCCTGAGCATTTTGCGCAATACATCGCCGCGGGAGAGGCCATCCAGCAGGCTGACGGTGCGGCGAAGGACATGGTTTGGAGGAAACCACTGACCCAGTTGGTCGTCGGGGGTTAGCTCCGTAAATTGTTTGCGGGCGAATTCATCGCTGTCGTCGAGTGGTGGCAGTTCCGACGCTGTCGGTTGCGTTGGTTGCTCGGGAACGGTTTCCTCGATGTTGGCGACCGGGTTCGTTGTAGCCGGTGTCGGGGCTGGTAATGCCGGTGTGCTGGTTTCAGGTGCTGTAATGGTGGCGGGTGTTTCATCCGCCGGCTTGAGAAAAAAGTAGCTTAGCAGCGCCAGACCGGCCAGCACGATAACCACGCCAATCCACAGGGCAACTTTGTTTTTGCCAACTTCTCTTTCCGGACGCTCGTCGGGGTTGACCCTCATTCGTTACTCCTTGGCCAGCTGTGTATGGGTGCCATCACAAAGCGGTGGTGTGGCGGTACGTTTGCAGGTGCAGAAGGCGACCTTGCCGGTTCTGGTTGCCTGCCAGGGCCTTGGCTCAAAGGCCGTGCCTGTGTGCGAGCCATCGCAGAATGGTTGGTTCGCACTTTTCCCACAGGCACACCACCAGTAGGTTTGCCCTTCTGTGACAGTCTGGATGATCGGTGTCATGCCGCCCAGTTCTGGTGTTGTCACGCGGACATCCTCCCGGTGCTAGTGGCTGCCTGCGGTGATGGGTTTATTGTCCACTGTACCTTCTTTCAGGGTGATGCGGTGATCGTCATCATCTTCATTCTGCCAGATCTGCACCAGAAGATAATTCATATGCGGCGCAAACCACAGGTAGGTTTCCCGATCACTGTCCTTGCGGATACGGTGAACCTTGACGGCATTGATTGGACCCAATGCCGTATCAACGATTTCCTCACCCATGATTTCAAAGTTGTACTGCTTTATTTTGCCGCGGTCAATTACCTGGTACTGCAAGGGGATCGTACCCTTGATCAGATCCCGTTGTAACTGGACCTGATAGGTCAGTTTGTCCAGATAGTCACTGTCCAGCTTGACCTGTCGCTGTTTCTTTTTTTTCTGATAATTGGCAACGCCCGCTGACCGGTCGTAGGTCAGTGACTCATTTTTCTTGATGCCGAAAATATTGCGTTCGTAGGTGTACTGTTGGCCAAGAATATTGCCTGTTGAATCAATTTTGAAGGTGCCCTTTTCGGTAATACTGGCCAGCAGGGTGTCAGCTTTGCTCACCAGTTTATAGCTGTCTCCTTCCCTGACCAGATGCCGCTCCGCCTGGATATCCATACCCTTGATGGTGGCATCGTAAACGAGATGATAGGGGGTCAGGGCCGGTTCTTTGGTCTCGGCGAGACACAGGCCTGAAAGCAGCGACAACAGGATCAGGCCTGTCAGCGGGATGGCAGATGGGGTGTGGCGACGAGTGTGGCGCATTAACTGTGAATTCCCTCAATTTTTGATGCTGGCAGTTTGTCAGACTCTTTGGATGCCATTTAGTTGTGAATATTTCAGTTATTTATCCCTGGAAGGCGAATCCTGTGGGCGGCAGGGGTCGACCAAACAGGCAGGCCCTGCCGTTACTCAGTGTCACCCTGCCCTGGCAATACCAGCGCACGGCCATCGGGTAAATCAGGTTTTCCTGCTCAAAGACACGGCTGCTCAGCGTTTCGGCAGTGTCATCTTCCAGAATGGGGACTTCGGCCTGAATTATCGCCGGGCCACCGTCGAGCTCTGATGTGACGAAATGCACCGTGGCACCGGTTTTGGTATCGCCGGCCTCAATAGCGCGCTGCTGGGTGTGCAGGCCGGGATATTTTGGCAGCAGGGATGGGTGGATGTTCATCATCATGCCCGCAAAGCGTTCGACAAATGCCGGGGTCAGAATACGCATGAAACCGCACAGCAGTATCAGGTTGGGTCTGTAGCCTTCCAGCAGGTCAGCCAGCGCCACATCGAAACTGTCCCGGTCGGGGAACTGCCGGTGGTCCAGCGCCTGGCAGGGCAAGCCGGCGGCCCTGGCTTTTTCCAGCCCGGGGGCATCGGGATTGTTGCTGATCACACAAACGATTTCGGCATCAATCACGTTCATCTGTATCGCATCGATAAAGGATTGCAGGTTGCTCCCCTTGCCGGAAATCAATATTGCCAGCCTTGGTTTATAACTCGTGTTCATATTTAATCAGCCTATCCTACTAGTTGAACGCGTTGTTCGCCGGGTTCAGCGTGGGCGATTTTGCCCATGACAAATGCTTCCTCGCCAGCAATGTGCAGGGTATCCAGTGCCGTTTGCACGGCATCCTGTGGAACGCAGATCACCATGCCGACGCCGCAGTTAAAAGTCCGGGACATTTCGGTGGCACTGACGTTACCGTTGCGCTGCAGCCAGTCAAAAATGGCGGGCATCTGCCAGCTTTGGGTGTCGATGACGGCCTTGGCGCTTTCCGGCAGAACCCGTGGGATATTTTCCAGCAGGCCGCCACCGGTAATATGGGATATTGCGTGGACCGGCACGTGCGCATGCTCCACCAGGCCAAGCAGGGTCTTGACATAAATTCGCGTGGGGGTGAGCAACAGCTCACCCAGCGGCTTGCCATCGACCATTTCTGTGAGTGGGTCTACGCCGGAGACCTCGATGATTTTGCGGATCAATGAATAGCCGTTGGCGTGCGGGCCGGAGGAGGCCAGGCCGATCAGGGCATCGCCCACATGCACGGCGCTGCCATCAATAATACCTGACTTTTCGACAATGCCGACACAAAAGCCCGCCAGGTCGTAATCCTCACCCTCATACATGCCGGGCATTTCCGCCGTCTCACCGCCCACCAGCGAGCAGCCTGCGAGTTCACAGCCCTCACCAATACCCGTGACAACTGCCGCAGCTGTATCGACATGTAATTTACCGGTGGCGTAATAATCGAGAAAGAACAGTGGCTCGGCACCGCAGACCACCAGGTCGTTGACACACATGGCCACCAGGTCAATACCGATGGTGTCATGGATGCCGAGGTCAATAGCCAGTTTCAGTTTGGTGCCAACACCGTCCGTGCCCGATACCAGTACCGGTTCCTTATAACCACTGGGCAGGCTGAACAATGCGCCAAACCCTCCCAGGCCGGCCAGTACTTCCGGTCGGCGGGTGCGCTTGGCAACCTGTTTGATCCGTTCGACCAGGGTGTTGCCTGCGTCGATATCAACACCGGCATCTTTGTAGCTGAGAGAGGGCTGCTTGGGATGACTCATTGGCGGGCCTTGCTGGCTAGTGGGTGAAAAGGTGGGATATTTTATATGAAAAGACGACGTCTGACAGTTAGATAATGTGCCTATTTGCAGGCTGCTGTTACAATCCCGACCATGAAAAACATCGCGCTGTTGAAGAATCTTGTCGTCCTGCTGTTTGCGGGGCTCTCAACCCTGCCCATTGCTGCGGCTCCGCTGGTCGATCTCTATGAGGCACTGGTGCCCGTGGCGGATCAGAGCGATGCTGCCAGAGAACGGGCATTGAAGATCGGCCTGGAAAAAGTGCTGATCAAGGTGACTGGTGACAGCCAGGTACTGTTAAATCCTCGGTTGGATAGCGTCGCGGCAGAGCCCCGACGCTATGTGACGGCATACAGTTACAGGAGTTATCGCGATCCGCTGGTGGCGCCCGCTGAAGACACTGCCGCGACCAGAGAGGGTATGGCGATCAATATCCGTTATTCCGAACCGGCGATCGACCAGCTGTTGCGACGTTACCAGTTGCAGATATGGCCGGCGGAGCGTCCGCTGCTGCTGACCTGGGTTGTGGTGGATGATCCCGTCGCCGGAAAACAGTTTGTCACCAGCGAACAGCTTCCGAATGCTGATGCTGCGCTCAGCCAGTTGATGTCTGACCGGGGTGTGCCATTGTTGCGGCCGATGTTTGATTTATCAGACAGCCAGACGTTGTCGGAAGCGCAGGCATGGGCATTTGACCAGGCCCGGCTGGCAGCGGTTGCGGAGCGCTATGATGTGAATTCCTGGCTGATTCTGCGAGCCTACCGGAGCGCCACCGGCCTGTGGCGCGGTGCCTGGCTGTTGAATGTGGAAGGTGAAGACAGTCTGTACAGCCTGACCGCTGATTCACTGCCAAAGCTGATCGCCGGCATGGTGCCCGCTGCGGCAGACAAGCTTGCCAGTCGTTACGCCTATGTACCCCAGGATATCGCCCGGAAACTGGTTATTCAGCTGGATAATATCAACGATTACCGGGCTTACCGGGAAGTGACGGGGTTTATCGAATCCCTCGAACCGGTCCGGACACTGGCGGTAGACTATGTGGATGCCGACCGGGTTGGTCTGCGCGTTTCCGTGGAAGGCGAAGCCGCACTGTTACTGGGTATGCTGCGTCGCGACAGCCGGATCACCGAGCGGCAATCCGATCAACCCGAGCACCATCGCTTCAGCTGGAGACAGCCCTAGATGCCCGTCCAGCTCAGCTTGCCGATCAAGCTGAATGATGCCGCTACGTTCGAGAATTTTCTGGTTTCTCCCGGTGACGACAGGCTGCTGTTACTGACGCTGTTGCGCGTTCAGTGGCCACAGGGCAGAGAGCCAATACTCTATCTCTGGGGTCGGCACGGCAGCGGGGTTTCACACCTGCTCCAGGCCAGTTGTCACGCTGTCCATGCACGAGGGTTGCCCGTTCAGTATCTGCCGTTGTCCGTATTGATCGATCATCCTCCAGCAGAATTGCTCGATGAGCTGGAGCAGCTGCCGTTAGTCTGTCTTGATGATGTTCAGTTGGCCGCGGGCCGGCGCGATTGGGAGGAAGCCCTGTTCGGGCTTCTCAATCGCATGCGGGATACCGGCAGTTGCCTGCTGGTGGGTGGAGACGCCGCGCCGCGTGAGCTGCCACTGGTGCTGCCGGACCTGCGGTCCCGGCTCGGCTGGGGTCCGGTGTTTCAGTTGGAGGCGCCGGACGATACTCTGCGGGAGCAGGTGGTTCAGTTTCGTGCCATGCGACGCGGTATGACACTGGATAACGGCGTGGCACGGTTTCTGGTGAATCGGGCCGGCCGGGATCTGCACAGCTTGATGGCTTGTCTCGATCAGCTGGAAAACCGTTCCCTGCAGGACAAGCGGAGGCTCAGTATCCCATTTGTGAAGCAGGTGTTTGGTTGGTAATTGATGGGGCAAGCCGCCGATACTGATCCTCAATATAAACTTTTCGGCGGCCCGATCGCTGGTGAGATGTTTTCAGTTTCAGGTACATTCAGTGGCTGGAGCGATTATTGGTCAGTTGCTGATTCGTTCGACAACTGTTCCAACAGCGCCGACAGCTTTTCTTCGGTCTGGGGTCCCAGCAGGACCTGACGGTAATTGCCAGCAGCATCAATAACCAGCGTTTCCGGCAACACACCACTGGGTTTGACATTGAAGTGCTGGCGGGGATCGTCAAGCAGTACAGGGAAATCTATTCCCAACGCTGCGGCCTGTTGTTTCAGTGCCTCGCCAGTGACCCCGTCGAAATTGACGGCTAGCAATTGCACCCGGTCGCTGTGGCTGCGCTGGAATTCATTGAGTTCTGGTATTTCCTCGCGGCAGGGCTTGCACCACTCGGCCCAGTAATTGATCAGCACCACTTTGCCGTGCAGCTGGTCGAAATCAATACGACCGCCATCGAGCAGGGCATAACCCTGTTCCCCATCGCTGCAGCCGATGGCCGTCAGGAGTAATAAAGTTGTCAATAATCGCATGGCACTGTGTTTCAATGGCGGTGTCCTCCTGCTCCGGTTGGTCTGTCTGGCCCCGTCCACCGGTTTGCAGCTAGAATGTATTTTTCTCAGGACTATTCTACACAAACATTATGATCAGCATTTATCACAATCCCCGTTGTTCCAAATCCCGTCAGACACTGGCCCTCCTCGAGGATCGCGGTCTTACGCCGAATATCATTCTCTATCTGGATAACCCGCCCGACAGCAAGACTCTCAAGGACCTTCTCGGCAAGCTCGGCATCACAGCCCGGCAATTGCTGCGCAAGGGAGAGGATGCCTACCGGGAGAATAATCTGGCGGACAAACACCTGACAGAAACACAACTGATTGATGCCATGGTTGCCAATCCCAAACTCATTGAGCGCCCCATTGTCATTAACGGCAGCCGGGCGGCACTGGGGCGTCCGCCCGAAAACGTACTGGAGATTCTCTGATGTCGCACATACTGGTTCTTTATTACTCCCGTTACGGTAACACCCGGGCCATGGCCCATCAGGTAGCGCTGGGCGTGGAGCAGGGCGGCATGGAAGGGCGATTGCGTACTGTGCCGGCGGTGTCTGCCAACTGTGAGGCCACAGAACCGGACATTCCGGAAGAGGGTGATATTTATTGCACCAATAAAGATCTTTCTGAATGTGCCGGTTTGATATTGGGAAGTCCGACCCGGTTCGGCAATATGGCCGCACCCCTCAAGTATTTTCTCGATGGCACTGGTGATCTATGGATGAATGGCGGTCTGATCGGCAAACCCGCGGCGGTGTTTACATCCACGGGTTCACTGCACGGTGGCCAGGAAACCACGCTTATCAGCATGATGCTGCCGTTGCTGCACCAGGGAATGCTGCTGATGGGGCTGCCCTACAGTGAGCAGGCGCTGCATACCACCACGACCGGCGGCACTCCCTACGGTGCCTCTCACAGGGCTGGCGATGGTACACAGCCATTGAGCCCGGAAGAAACCGAACTTTGCATCGCTCAGGGCAAGCGCATGGCCGCGCTGGTGAAAAAACTGGCGGTGAGCCAGTGACAGATTCAGAACATTCTGCCGAGGTTCATGCTGCCGAGGTTAAAGTCATCAAGGCTATCCCCCGCTTGCGGAAAAAGCTCACCATTGCGCGTTGGCTCACCCGGGTCAGTTATACGCTGTTGCTGGTGACGTTGCTGGCCAACGGATTATTGTCTGCTACACCGCTTAGTTTGATGATTTTTACCCTGGTGCCGCTGGCGATTTTTATTCCGGGCCTGCGCCGGGAGCACTATAAAACCCTCTCCATGCTGTGTTTCGTCACCCTGCTTTACTTCATGGTGACAGTCAGTAATCTGTTTGCTCCCAATGCCAATTTGCTGGATGCCGTTGAACTGGTGTTGTTGGTGATTCTGTTTGGTGCCGCCATGATGTTCAGTCGCTGGAAGCAATATTCGCTGTATCAGGAGGATCAATCATGAGCCGTGAAAAACCGGGTATTTTTCGCCGGCTGTTCGGTTTTATCGGAAAGCTGGCCAGTGGTTTGCGGATATTACTCAATATTCTTTTTTTGCTGGTGGTGGTGGTTTTCATCCTCAGTATTTTTCGCAAGGATGTGCAACCGTTGCCGGAAAAAGCAGCCCTGCGCATTGCCCCCGGAGGCTTTCTGGTGGAGCAGAAAACCTATGTGGATCCACTGACCCAGCTATTGCAGCAGAGTGGCCCGGCCGATGCAGAAACGCTGGTGCACGATCTCACAGAGGCCATTGATGAGGCCGCTGAGGACCCCCGCATTACCTCGCTGGTGCTGGAACTGGATTATCTGCTCGGCGGTGGTCTGACCAAACTTGAGGAAGTCGCGCAGGCGCTCAGCAGGTTTCGTGAGAGCGACAAGCCGATTATTGCGGTGGGTGACAGCTACACCCAGGAGCAGTACTACCTGGCCAGCTTTGCCGATGAGATCCACCTCAACCCGATGGGTGCCGTTCTGATAACCGGCTACGGCAGCTACCCCAACTATATCAAGGGTGCCCTCGACAAACTTCGCATCAATGTCCATGTGTTCAGGGTGGGCAGTTACAAGGATGCTATTGAACCCTTTACCCGCACGGATATGTCCCCCGCTTCACGGGAGCACAACAGCGCCTGGCTCAATGCGCTCTGGTCGACCTATACCCGTCGGGTGGAAACCCAGCGCGGGCTGCCGGTGGATGCCATCAATGATTACGTCAATAACCTGACGAGCAAACTTGAAGATCATCGGGGCAATACCGCTGAAACGGCGGTTGCCAGTGGGCTGGTGGATAAACTGTCAACCCGCCCGCAGATGCTGGCCAGATTGCAGGCGCTGGCGGGCAGTAATGACAAGGGTGGCTACCAGGCCGTGGATGTGGATCGTTATCTGGGCCATACCCGTCGGGCCGAGGCAGCGAAGGTACTGCCCTCAGCTGATAAGGTGGGCCTGATTGTAGCCAGGGGTGCGATTCTGGATGGTGAGCACCCCGCCGGAACCATTGGCAGCGACAGCCTGTCAAAATTGTTCCAGCAGGTGCGCAAACAGCAGTTCAAGGCTCTGGTGCTGCGTATCGACAGCCCCGGTGGCAGTGCGTTTGCCTCTGAAGTGATTCGCCAGGAGGTGGTGTTGACCCGGCAATCGGGTATCCCGGTGATCGTTTCCATGGGCTCCATGGCGGCGTCCGGAGGTTACTGGATGGCCATGGGTGCAGATCAGATCTGGGCCAGCCCTACCACGATTACCGGCTCCATCGGGGTGTTTGGCGTGATTCCGACGTTTGAAAACAGCCTGGCGGCGCTGGGTGTCAATAGCGATGGTATCGGCACCACCAATCTGGCCGACCTCTATCGTCTCGACCGCCCCATGTCGCCTCAGGCAAAACAGCTTATCCAGTTTGGGGTCAACCATGTCTACGATCAGTTCCTCGGCATTGTCGCGGAAGCTCGCAACAGTACGCCGGAACGAATCCACGATATTGCCCAGGGTCGAGTCTGGACCGGTGAAAAAGCAAAGGCGTTGGGCTTGGTTGACCATCTCGGCAACCTGCAAGAGGCGATAGATGCTGCGGCCCTGGCGGCCAGTCTCGACACCTACCAGACCGAAGAGGTAAAGAGTCCGATGGATTTCCGCGAGCAGCTGATGCGCCAACTGTCCGGCAGTATGGTGGGTCAATGGGTCCGCTGGCTGCCGGCCGACTGGTTGCCGCAGGGTTTGCTGGCAGAGGTCTACGGTGTGACCAGAGAGCTGCAGCTGCTGAATCGCTTTAATGATCCCCGCGGTCTCTATCTGCACTGTTTCGAATGCACGGCGCAGTAGCTGTATTTAAGCTGCACAATAAAAAATAGAGCAATAAAAAAGCGGCCATCAGGCCGCTTTTTTTACGCTTGTTTGTCGGACAGCGGCGATCAGCGCTCCAGATATTGCAATTTGTCGGGCACTCCGTCCCACTCTTCGGCGTCTGGCAGCGCATCTTTCTTTTCGGTGATGTTTGGCCACACCTCTGCCAGTTCGGCATTCAGTTCCAGATACACTTGCTGATCGGCAGGCAATTCATCTTCGGAAAAGATCGCATCCGCCGGGCATTCCGGTTCGCAGAGTGCGCAGTCAATACATTCGTCCGGGTGGATGACCAGGAAATTAGGGCCCTCGTAAAAGCAGTCCACCGGGCAAACTTCGACACAGTCAGTGTGTTTGCACTTGATGCAGTTATCGCCGACAACAAAAGTCATGGGTTGTTCTCCGAAAAGCGGGTGATAGAACAGGCGCGCATTATACAGAAATAAAAACGGTTATTTAAACAATCAGACCGGGAAATTAAATTCGGGAACAGATTTTTTGTGTTACCGGGCCGGATCATCACTCCTGAATGAGTTGTTTAAGTGCGTACAGTTTCTCCAGTGCCTGTTTGGGGCTTAATTCATCTGGGTCGATAGTGACCAGCATTTCCAGCAAAGCTGTTGAGACCGGGTCGCGAAACAGCTCCTGTTGCCGGGGCTTGGCTGCCGATCCAGCTGTTACCACCGGGCGTGCACCAGCTTCGAGGCTGGCCAGCTCAAGCCGGGCCAGCGCGATCACTTCCGCCGGAATGCCCGCCAGCTTGGCCACCTGAATGCCATAACTCTGGCTGGCGGGGCCTTCCTGAATGGCGTGGAGAAATACGATGTCATCATTGTACTCGGTGGCATCGAGGTGGACATTGGCCACCCCGGCGGTTTTTTCCGGTAGCCCGGTGAGTTCAAAATAATGGGTGGCAAACAGGGTGAAAGCCCGGACTTTTTCCGCCAGCTGTACAGCGCAGGCCCAGGCTAGAGACAGGCCGTCAAAGGTGCTGGTGCCGCGGCCAATTTCATCCATCAACACCAGGCTCCGGGCCGTGGCATTGTGCAGAATATTGGCTGTTTCTGTCATTTCCACCATAAAGGTTGAACGGCCACCGGCCAGATCATCTGACGAGCCGATGCGGGTGAAAATGCGGTCGACCAGACCAATCGTGGCGCTGGCGGCCGGCACACAGCTGCCGATGTGGGCCAGCAGGATAATCAGTGCGGCCTGGCGCATATAGGTGGATTTGCCACCCATGTTGGGGCCGGTAATCACCAACATGCGCCGCTGTTCGTCCAGGTTCAGGTCATTGGCGACAAAGGGTGTTTCCAGCACCTGTTCAACCACAGGGTGGCGACCACCACTGATCTCGATGCCCGGTTGCTCCGAGAGGGAGGGTGGAATCAGACCGAGACTGTCGGCGCGTTCTGCGAGACAGACCAACGCGTCCAGTTCGGCCACTGCTGCAGCGCTCTCTTGCAGCGGCAGTAACTGTTCGTTGAGGGTTTCGAGCAGGGCTTCATAGAGGGCTTTCTCGCGGCTCAGGGCGCGACTTCTTGCACTCAAGGCCTTGTCCTCGAAGGTTTTCAGTTCGGGGGTGATATAGCGCTCGGCATTTTTCAGGGTCTGGCGCCGGATGTAATGTGCCGGTGCCCGTTCGGACTGGCCGCGGGAAATTTCTATGTAGTAGCCATGCACCCGGTTATAGCCCACCTTTAGGGTGCTGATACCGGTGTTCGTTTTTTCCTGCTCTTCGAGGTCCACCAGAAACTGGCCGGCATTGCTGCTCAGATTGCGCAGCTCATCCAGTTCGGCGTCATAGCCTTCGGCAATCACGCCGCCGTCGCGGATCACCACCGGAGGGTTTTCGGCAATGGCTCTCGTCAGCAGGGAGACCATCTCAGGGAATTCCCCAACCCCGGTGAGTAACTGTTGCAGTGGTGCAATATCTGATGAGGACAATTCCTGTTGAATACCGGGCAGAGTGGCGAGTGACTGTCGCAGCCGGGTCAGGTCCCGTGGGCGGGCAGAGCGCAGAGCCACCCGCCCCAGAATGCGCTCCATATCGCCCACCTGCTTGAGGTGTTCCGCCACCGATTCATGGCAACCGTTCAAGCGCAGGGCGGCCACCACCTGCTGTCGACATTGCAGTGCAGCCAGGTTGCACAGGGGACGGTTGATCCAGCGATTCAACAGGCGACTGCCCATCGCCGTGCGGGTGCTGTCCATCACCGACATCAGCGTGTTATCCGATGTGCCATTCAGGCCGATACTCAGCTCCAGATTGCGCCGGGTGGCAGCATCGAGAATAACGCTGTCGTCGCGGTTTTCATGGCTGATACTGCGAATATGGGGCAGGGCGGTGCGTTGGGTTTCCCTGGCGTATTGCAGCAAACAGCCGGCAGCGGCCAGGGCCAGCGGTAAATGATCGCAACCAAAGGCGGACAGATCCCGGGTACCAAACTGGTCGGTTAACTGGCGCTGTGCGGTATCCCGGTCAAATTCCCAGGGTTGGCGATGGCGCAGGCCCCGTTGCTGGCTGATGAGTGCCGGGCAGGGGAAATCATCGGCGACCAGCAACTCGGCGGGACTGAGGCGTTGCAATTCGCTCTGCAAACTTTCCGGGCTATCCACCTCCAGCACCAGAAAACGCCCGCTGCCGATATCCAGTGTTGCGAGGCCGAACCGGTCATTGTGATGGGCGATAGCGGCCAGCAGATTGTCCCGCCGCTCCTCCAGCAGCGCTTCATCGCTGATCGTGCCGGGGGTGACGATACGGACTACCTGGCGATCCACCGGCCCCTTACTGGTAGCCGGATCACCAATCTGCTCGCAGATCGCCACCGATTCCCCCAGCTTGACCAGTCGTGCCAGATAGCCCTCCGCCGCATGGTAGGGCACCCCGGCCATCGGGATCGGCTGACCCGCGGACTTGCCCCGTGCCGTCAGCGTGACATCCAGCAACCGCGCTGCCTTTTTGGCATCGTCGAAGAACAACTCGTAAAAATCGCCCATGCGGTAGAACAACAACTCGTGGGGATGCTGGGCTTTGATGCGGAAATACTGCTGCATCATAGGTGTGTGTTGCTCTTCTGGTGCCTTGGTTTTCATAGTGTTAATGGGTTGTAAATCCTTTGTTTGACAGTGTCATACAATGTTTGACAGTATTTTTTGTTAATTTCTGACAAGGGGTATAAACCTAGGTTAACGAAATTAGTGTAGGTTGTTGTGTAGGTTTTGTATGATGCTACATAGGGTAATTAAAAACCTACACTAACAAGCCTCAGCATCGCTGCAACGATTGCCATGGCTAACCAGACGTATGCGGTATTAAGGAGTATCGAATGGCTCGGTCTGATTCTACTAAACCATTGACTTCACTTGCACTGAATAATCTCAAGCCAGGCGATACCATTGCCGATGCTGGTGAATATCGTGGCCTACGCGCTGTGTGCGGCAACTCGGGCGTGAAAACTTTCATTTATCGATACCGCTCACCGGTGGATCAGAAGGTTAAGCAAGTCAAGATAGGCCGGTATCGTGAAAGCAAGCTCAAAACTGCCTCCGGTGATTCAGGCCTGCTTAGTCTCTCTGAGGCAAGGGTGCTGTTTCAAGGGTTGAAGGCATTGCGTGATAACGGTGTTTGCCCTGGCGAGAGGAGTCGGCAACAGCAGAAAGAGTCTGATGAGCTCAAGACAAAGGCTGAGTTGGAGAAAAAACTCAGCCTGTTCACCGTGAAAAAGCTTTGTGACAACTATCTTTCTGACTGCATTGACGGTGTGCGAACACGGAAGTCAGCTTCAGAGTGTAGGCGTGCTTTGTATGGCGACCCTGTAAAGGAGCTGGGCGATATGCCAGCGGCAGATGTCACCGCGAAAGAGGTATTCGACATGTGCATGGGCGTAGTAGAGAGAGGTGCTAACGTTCAAGCAGGCTTTATCTTACGGGAGCTGACCGCAGCGTTTGATCATGCTATTGATAGTGAGCTGCCAGGTGAGCATGTGAATCCTTGTTATCAGGCTAAAGGACGATTGAAGCGTAAAAGAGTGAGGCTCAGTAGCAAGAGGGGCACAAGGGTGCTCAATGACGGAGAGCTGGCGGCACTGCTCCACTGGTTACCTGGGTCCAGGTTCACTCCAGGGCAAAAGGGCGTTTTGTATTTCACACTCCTCACCGGGTGCCGTACAGGTGAAGTCTGCTCAATACGCTGGGCTGACGTAGACCTTGATTCTTCTGTTTGGCACCTGAAAGAAACTAAAACCGGTGTGCCACGGGATGTGCAGCTCTCAACTCAAGCCGTCGCGTTCCTTGAGCAGCAAAAGCGTATGAGTGACGAGTATGTTTTTCCTCAGATCACGGGTAAAGCGGTACAGCAGAAAACGCTTACAGAGCGTATGTGGTTTATGCGTAAGAACGATTTGCTACTTGATGTTGAGCCGTGGACACCACACGACCTGCGTCGCAGTGTAAGGACAGGGCTTGCACGTCTTGGCTGTCCGTCTGAAGTTGCGGAAGCAGTGCTTGGTCATACAAAAGGTGGCATCGAGGCTGTATACAACTTACACCGTTATGAGCAAGAGAGTAGGGAGTGGTTGCAGCAGTGGTGTGACCATCTTGAAATGCTGGGACGTTCTGAGAAGGTGGTTTCTTTGGGGGTGCGGCATGCCGGATAAGACGACACTATTGACACGCAAGCTAACAGACGAACAACAGCAACAGTTTGACCGTGAAAAAAGAGATTGGGATCGTTTGTTGGTATTACTGGATCTAATTCAAGAGGGCTACCTTTTAGGAGAAATCAAATTTGATAGAGCTTGTGTATTGGCGGTTGAAACTTCCAAGGACTATGAGGGTGATGAGTTGGAATTACTGCCAATTAAAGGGCGAAATAGACTGCTTGGGGAGTTTCTTCATAAAATTATTGCTGAAAAAAGGCCACCAACAGTTAAGGTTGTTAACGTACCAGAAAGTATTAAAAAGATTGTTGCCGAGCTCGTTAAAAGAGCCCACGAAAATGGCTACGTGCTGACACGAGAAGATTCAGTTACTGCTCAATCAGCGTTTCTGTTTGTTGCTGATCTAATGTGGAAGTATGGGATAAAGCTCGAGTCAAGCACGATTGAGAAATACTACCAAAGGTATAAATAGTTCTTTCCCTAATACTACAACTTAGTAATTTCATCGTTTTTTATTTTACCTCTACTCCTGTGTAATGACTTCTGAGGTCAACATTAGGAGCTACTATGCCTACCCAATCGGACTACACCGTGGATACTGCTGCATCAAGGCTTTCTGTATCTCGCCCTACCATCTACAAAATGATTAACACCCACAAACTGCACATTTATAAAGTGGGTAGGTGTACAAGAATTACAGCTGAGTCTGTAGAAAAGTTGCGGGCAGGAGGGTTGTCGCTATGATCCAGGGACAGTGTATTGATGTGCCTGATGGCGGCTCAAAAATGGTTAGCTGTCGCAGTATTTCAGATGGCTACCATATATTTCCTCTAGCTTTTGGAACGAAGGCTCCCACAAAAGGCAGTACTGGTTTCCGGGACGCATTGCCTGCCAAGGAAGCAGTAAAGAAATGGCCCGATATTTTAGCGGGTAATGTTGGGCTATATCCGGGAGCCAGTGGTCTGTTGGTGATTGATGTAGATATCAAGAATGGAGCTGTCGGGGATAAAACATTAGATGAGCTACAAGCTAAGTTTGGAACCCTGCCAGAAACATTTACGGTAAACACCCCATCAGGGGGTTGGCACCTCTATTTTAAAAAACCCGGCACAGAGCATATTGGTAACAACAGTATTGGTAAGGGGATCGATATTCGTTGTGATGCAGGTTATGTGGTTACCGCTGGCAGTAGGATTGGCGATAAGGCATATGTTGTTAGTGAAGATATCCCCGTTGCTGAGCTGCCAGAGAAATGGGTGAGATTGCTGACCCCGTTGCCCAAGCCTTCATTCTTCGCCACTGTAGACAAGGCAAAAGTTGAACTGGCCTTGAAGAGTATTCCTCCAGACGTGCCCTACGATGTTTGGGTGCGCGTGCTTGCTGCGCTTCACTCCGAAGGGTTGGAAGAGCTTGCACACTCATGGTCATCCAATGATCCACGATATACCCCACAAGAAGTGTCTAGAAAATGGGCCAGTTTTGACCATAACAAGCTGGGTAATATCACTATTTCGACCCTTTTTCATCTGGCAAAAGTCTATTCCAATACAGACTCATGGTCTAAGCCAAGCCCACTACCTTCGGGATTAACACCCGTAGAGAAATACAGCAATGACCTGCTGCCAGAAATGCTAGGTGATTTTGTTGATGATATTGCTGAGAGAATGCAGTGTCCTCCCGATTTTCCCGCAGTATCGATACTCATTTCACTTTCGACAGTGATAGGTCGGCGATGCGGTATTTACCCTAAGCGGAAAGATGATTGGTTGGTAGTGCCTAACCTATGGGGCGTTGTTGTTGGCCGGCCCTCTTTAATGAAATCGCCAGCTATCCAGCAAGCAATGCGATCACTTGATGCACTGATTACAAAATCGGCGCAACAGCATGCTGCAGAGATGGCGTTGTTTGAGGTTTTGGCAGAGGCTCACGCGGGACAAAAAGAGGCATGGAAAAAAGAGGTTCGCAAGGCTGGGTCGGACGGAAAGCCAACGGAAGATATGCTTCCTCCTCAGAAACCGGAACCTCCTGTTGAGCATAGGCTGCGCACCAATTCTGGTAGCGTTGAGTGTTTAATAAAACTTCTGAATGAGAATCCTAATGGTTTATTAGTTTTTAGAGATGAGCTAACAGGTTGGCTAAAAAGCCTAGATAAACCCGGAAAGGAGGGTGATAGGCAGTTCTATCTTGAGGCATGGAATGGTAACGGTGCTTCCTTTGACTATGACACGTTTGCACATGGACACCTTCACAGTGATGGACTGTGTCTTTCTATGTTGGGGAGTATTCAGCCAGGGCCATTATCCACTTTGATAGCTGGTGCGGCCAAAGGTGGAGGAGGTGATGATGGCATGATACAGCGATTCCAGCTTATGGTTTATCCCGACAGTATAGGTAAGTGGCGTAATGTCGATAGGCCGCCTAATACGGATGCTCAGAAAAAAGTAGATTGCATCTTTCAGAAGTTGGATTCCATGACGTTCCCTAGTGTGAATGGCAATATTTTTGCATTGCATTTTGACTCTGCTGCTCAGGATTTCTTCGACAACTGGCGTGCGGCTCTTGAGCTTAAGGTTCAGAACGAAAAAACCCCCACGATTGAATCGCATCTTGCAAAATACAGAAGTCTAATGCCCTCCATAGCCTTGTTGATCCATCTCGCAGATTTGGCAGACCGTAACGCCACATTAACCCCAGTGACATTAGAGGCGGCCACCTGTGCTGCTGCATTGTGTAATTACCTGGAATCACATGCGCGTCGCATCTATGGGATGCAGGCGGTATTTGAAGTTGATGGCGCTAAGTTCCTTTTGCAAAAACTAAAGGAAGGTGATCTGGATAGTCCATTTACCGTGCGGCAGGTCCATCGCAAACATTGGAGTGGCTTAGCTACTGCTCAGGAGGCTGAAGCGGCTTGCGCGCTTCTTGTTGATCACGGTTACCTAAAAGAAGTCGAGATTAGAGGGAAGGGCCGCCCAACTGTTCAATACCTACTGAATCCCATGGTTCTTGACGGGGGTGACACTGCCGCAGTGTCAAAAAAGAGTTTTGACACTTTTGGCACCGCTTCACCTACGCCTCCTACAGAGAAAAAGGTTAAAGCTCTACCCGTTAGCTTTATGTAATGGAAAAGTTGCCAGGGGCAGCCCCAGTACAGTGCCAAAAGTGCCAAAAATATTTTCTGCAGTAAAAAAAGACACTTTCGACACTTTCGACACTTTCGACACTTTCGACACTTTCGACACTTTTGGCACTGCCTCACCCCTGCCTCCCACAGACTGAATCGAAAAGCTGGAGAATGAACATGAATATGCGTGATATACCCGGTTGGATTGAAGGTTTACCTGTATTCGAAGTGCTTTGTGAACGTCCTAACTCCACTTGCCCCGGCTATGTATTAGTAATTTTTTGGTGCAAGCATTGCAAACGATTACATCAGCATGGAAGCCGCCGTATTCGTCATGAAGAGCTTATGGCGCGAGCAGCTCACTGCGGTCATAGGTCGCCATATAAGACATACCTTTTACATCGTGTACCTTGGCAAAAGACTTACACGCAGGACGGCATTACTGCTCCTGTGCTTAACGTGGTTGGGTGGTGGGGTGGCAAGGCTCGCGCTATCTGCCCAAAGTGCTGTAAAACGCATGTGCACCATGTTGAAAAAGGGGTGGAATACACCTTGGTAGATGGCCGCTGCTATCCCCAGTATTTTGTTCGGCAAGAAGGTGATGTATGAATAAAGTATCGTTTATGGATCCTGAAAAAGAGTTTAGTTTCGATGTTATGACGACGGAGGATTATGAAAAATCAACCGGTGTAAAATTGCCATTAGTGCAAGATCAAGCACTAATGAATGTTGCACATTTGGCACCAAGTGCTATGGAAGACGACTTAACTTGGGCTGTACAGCAGTTGGGAGCCCTCAACCCGACGGATGCAGTTGAGTCTATGCTCGCTCAACAGATGATTGCCTTGAATAACTTAATGATGAAGAGCTGTAATTTAGCATTACAGAGGGAGCAGACAGTAGCTGGATGGACTATGCACGTAAAGCATGCTGCCCGTCTGTCGAATGCATTTTCAAATGTCGCGGCAGTATGGGATAAGCATCGAGGCAAAGGACAGCAGACCATTGTGGTCAAACATCAGCAGGTAAATGTCTGTAATGGTGGGCAGGCAGTCATTGGAGAGATGAAACATGGGGGTGGGTTAAATGGAAAAAATGAGTAAACCCTATAAACCATTTGCAAATATTAGCTATTGTGGTGCAAAGGCCAGGAGCACAGGGAAACCTTGCCGTGGGTCCGCGATGAAAAATGGCAGGTGTAGACTTCATGGTGGTGCGAGTACGGGTAGGCCAGTTGTGACCGGCTTATGGACTAAAGCGACCATTCAGCACAGAAAAAGTGTCAATAAACTTATTCGAGAAACGAAAGATTTGCTCGAAAGATAATTTAAAAATAGAGGGTTGACCGTATTCAACTCCTCCAAGTTGGGGATTTAGCGGTTAATAGTCAAAGGGCAAATCCCAGGATTGCTTATTGTTATAGCCACTGTGCTTCCCATGCAATTGTAATAACAAATTTTGTTCCTTCCGGACGTTTGTTCTCCTGATTTAGAACATCTATAGGCCAACTCCAATTTTTTTAATTGTTTATTTTCAAGCCGTTCGAATGGATATGTATTCGCTGAGCCAAATACCATGCGTTTTTCGTCGATCGGTTTACCTGTGGTCGCAAAAGCTAGGCTTGCTACTAGAGCTATTCCAGTCATTGCTGTAGTCACAATTGCCTTGCGCATTTTTAAACTCCCATATTTTCATGCTAAGAACGATTGACGATACTCTTGCGTGGTAAGTGCGTCCAATGGTTACGCATTGACATGCTTTTTTGTCTAAGCTAGGTTGCTACCTAGATAAAACATCGTGAGAGAGCATAACTGCTCCGCCAACCTGCCTACCTGGGCAAGGTGGTTGTCTGAAAAGCCAAAGTGGCAATTCAGGCGGATGTGGCCAACCTGGCAACCAATCAGGCTTCCCACCATCTGCTCTCTCAAAGATCTGGAGAAAGCAGCATGACTAAAGACCCCATCGTACTCAATATCCCCCATGCAAGATGGGAAGGGATTAGTGAATATGACGATCAATATATTGTCCCCGAATGGGTCACCATCTATGAAACAATGATCCAGACAGATTGGTATACGGACAAGCTGTTTGCCATTGATAATGTTCATAAGGTAACAGCTAAAGTTAATCGTATTCTGGTAGATACAGAACGGTTTTTGGCAGATGAAAGTGAACCTATGGCCCTCACAGGGCGTGGGTGTCTCTATACTCATGGCTCAAGAGGTCAACGTATTCGGAGAACGTTATCCGAAGAAGAAAGAAATAAGCTCCTCGACCTGTATTACCACCCCCACCATAAAGCATTGGACGTAGCGGTACAGGCCTCCCTGGATTGCCATAACGGCTGCCTGCTTATTGATTGTCACTCCTTCCCGGATCAGCCCTTCCCGGTGGAGAAAGATGAGGCAAAACGACCAGATATTTGTCTGGGAACCACGAACAGCAATACACCCCGAGAACTTGTTCAACTTCTCGTGGAAAAATTAACACATTGGGGTTACAACGTTGCGATAAACACTCCTTACTCCGGTTGTGTTCTACCCGAAGCTTTTCAAGGCGACAAGCGCGTGTTGGCTGTCATGATCGAGGTGAATCGAAAACTGTATCTCGATCAACGGGTTCCTGAGTACAGTCAAGATGCAGTTAAAGAAAAAAATCTTCCCATTATGAATTCGCATTCATTGCGGTTGCATAAAAGGCTGGTAGATCTAATTCGGCTCTGTATGAACGAATTTGTGAAGCCTTCAACAGAGTCCTTAGAAATGCCTGATTCACATCCACAAAATCAGTGATACCTTCATATTTCTTCAGGGAAATTAATCTTGACGGATTAACCCCTCAGTTGAAGCAGTGATAAAACGGTTACAAAACAACAAACAGTTAATATGGAGAAGTGCAATGATTAGAAAATATGGTTCAAAAGATTATGCAGCATCCTTGTCTGGTGTCGATCAACGACTGAGAGATTGCCTGCAAGTTCTATGGCTTTCCTTACCCAAAGAGAGGGCTAACCTTGATGATTTGGAAGAACAATTCCGGCGGTTGGTAGAGAGAGTTCTTAGAGACTTCAAAGAGGATGCCGAGCAGTTTAAGGAGAATGGTGAATCCCCTAAACAAGATGCCGAGGGCCTGTTCTAACGCCTCAAACTCTTTGGACTATCAAGACCGGCTCCGATAATACTACTCGAGTGATCACGGGTTGTGCTCCATTGTACTATTCAAACTTTAAGTTAAGCTTTGCTTTGTAGTAGTAGTCACTTAGGCTATGCCCGGCCGCTGTGTCGGTCACCGCTGAATGTTCAAGTTAAAACGAAGTGGATAGATGGGTTCGCTCCGGTAAGGCTGCCGAAAAGTAGGGATGCAGCAACATGCTCAAGCTGGAAGACATAAAAAAAGATGCCCAGATCCGTGGCCTCCAAGCTGACGAGATCGTTCGCATTGTTCAAACCGAGCCGGTTGGCGACCACGCTCTGACCGTTTACTACAAGGACGGCCAAGGTCGGCTGAATGAACAGATGTTGTTTCGTTCTGATGAAGCCCGCCTGGAACTGGCTGGAGCTGGCCGCCCTTGGGCATTTGATGCTCCAGGTGCGGACTTCAAGCTTGGTCTAGAAGCCTATCGTATAACCCAGGCAGCACTGTTTGATCCCATGATGGCGGTGCACACCTCCAACGTAGAGCCCCTGCCTCACCAAATATCAGCAGTATATGAAGCCATGCTGCCCCGGCAGCCGCTGCGATTTGTATTGGCCGATGACCCCGGCTCCGGTAAAACCATTATGGCTGGCCTGCTGATTCGGGAACTGCTGATGCGCGCCGATGCCAAGCGCATTCTGATCGTTTCGCCAGGTGGACTCACCGATCAGTGGCAGGATGAATTACTGGAGAAATTTGGCGTTCAATTCGAGATTTTCAGTCGTGAAAAGCAGGAGCAATGTGCCTCTGGTAATTTTTTCGACGAAGCCAACCAGCTAATCTGTCGTCTGGACCAGCTCTCCCGAAATGAAGATTACCAAGAGAAACTCAAAAACACCGAGTGGGACCTGATCATCGTTGACGAAGCTCACAAGCTTTCTGCCAACTACTTTGGGAGCAAGGTTAACAAGACCAAGCGCTTCCAGCTCGGTGAGCTATTGGGCTCAATCACCCGTCACTTCCTGCTAATGACCGCTACCCCACACAACGGGAAGGAAGAGGACTTTCAGATCTGGCTCTCCTTGCTGGACGGTGACCGTTTTTATGGCAAGTTCCGCGAAGGGGCTCACAAGGTTGATGTCTCCGACATGATGCGGCGCATGGTCAAGGAAGAACTGCTTAAATTTGATGGTACGCCACTGTTCCCCGAGCGCCGCGCCTACACGGCCAATTATGGCCTCTCAGACGCTGAAGCAGCCCTTTATGCAGAAGTGACAGACTACGTCCGCAACGAGATGAATCGGGCGGACAACCTCGATGGGAAGCGTAAAGGCACGGTCGGTTTCGCGCTGACCATGCTGCAGCGCCGTTTAGCCTCAAGCCCAGAGGCCATTTATCAATCTCTCAAGCGTCGGAGAAAGCGCCTTGAAGCTCGCCTGGATGAAATGAAGCTTTTAGCCCGCGGCGAAGGGGTTAAAAAGTCGGGGCAGAACGGTGTCGCGGAAACTCTTGGCGAGTACCAGGTCACCAAACAGGTTGATGTGCCTGAAAACATCGATGAGATGGATGAAGAGCTGAGTGCCGAAGAGTACGAGATGGTCGTCGACCAGGTGGTTGACCAGGCCACCGCAGCTGAAACCATCCCAGAGCTTGAAGCCGAAATCGTAATCCTCAAATACCTGGAATACCAGGCAATGACAGTTGTTCAATCCGGCAACGACAAAAAATGGGAAGAGCTTTCTCATCTGCTACAAGACCAGCCCGAGATGTACACTGCTAGTGGTAGCCGACGAAAATTGATTATCTTTACCGAGCATAAAGACACACTAAATTACCTGGTTCATCGGATTCGTGGTCTGTTGGGAGACCCAGGTGCAGTGATCACTATCCACGGCGGCACCAATCGCGACGCCAGACGCAGAGCACAGGAAGAGTTTCGAAACGATCCAGATGTACTGGTGCTGGTCGCCACGGATGCTGCAGGCGAAGGTGTAAACCTGCAGAACGCCAGCCTAATGGTAAATTACGACTTGCCGTGGAACCCCAACCGACTCGAACAGCGTTTTGGCCGTATCCACCGCATTGGTCAAACTGAGGTCTGTCACCTTTGGAATCTTGTTGCCAACGAAACGCGAGAGGGCGATGTATTCCAGAAACTGTTCGATAAGTTGGAAATCGAAAAGCAGGCTTTAGGCGGCAAAGTCTTCGACATTCTGGGCGAAGCATTCGAGAATAAATCCCTGAAGGACCTGCTCATTGAGGCTATTCGTTACGGGGAATCGCCCGAGGTCAAAGACAAGCTGAACCAAGTGATCGACGGCGCTCTAGATACCGACCATCTAAAGGAAATCCTGCGCCGGAATGCTCTAGTTGAACAACATATGTCACTGGATGACCTGTACGCTGTAAAGGAAGAGATGGAAAAGGCCGAAGCGCGCAAGCTTCAGCCTTATTTTATCCGCGCCTTTTTCACCGAGGCCTTCCAAATATTGACGGGGGAGATGCGTCCCCGGGAAGCCGGGCGTTATGAAGTACGCCATGTGCCAGCGGCCATTCGTGAGCGGGACCGCATTATCGGTGAAAGCCGCACACCCGTTCTGAAAAAGTACGAGCGTATCTGCTTTGAGAAGCAGCTTGTCCGGGTTACCGGCAAACCCATGGCCGACCTTATTCACCCCGGTCACCCCCTAATGCATGCTGCAACAGACTTGGTACTCCAGGCTCACCGCAGCAAACTCAAACAGGGTGCCGTGTTGGTAGATCCGAATGACGACGGTATTGAGCCAAAAATTCTGTTCATGGTCGACCACATAATTCGCGAAGGCATCAATGATGGTGGCGACAAAGAGAACGGAAAATCCACCATCGCCTCTCGCCGCTTGCAGTTTGTGGAGATTGATCAGCACGGCGAGACCTTCCATGCCGGCTGGGCACCTCACCTTGATCTGCAGCCCATTGATACGTCTGACCACAAGCTGGTTCAGGACATCCTGAATGCTCCTTGGATCACCGGAAATCTTGAAGGCCTGGCGCTTAGTCATGCTTCCCTACATCTGGTCCCAGAGCACTACCAGGAAGTTAAAACTCGCCGAGAACGGCAGGCAGACAAAGTACTAACAGCAGTCAACGAGCGGCTAGTGAAGGAGATCAGCTACTGGTCCGACCGATACATCAAACTCACCGACGATGTAGCGGCAGGCAAACAACCTCGTATGCAGCCGGAGATGGCGCGACGACGAGTCGATGAGCTGACCGAGCGCCTGAACCAACGCAAACGAGAACTCGCAGCCATGAAAAACGTCATCTCCAGCACACCCGTTGTGATTGGTGGTGCCTTGGTGGTTCCGCAAGGACTGCTATCGATGCGCAAAGGCGAAACCACCTTTACTGCGGATGCTCAGGCACGCGCGCGTATTGAGCAGGTTGCCATGAATGCGGTTATCGATAGCGAAAAGGCTTGCGGACACGCTGTGAAGGATGTTTCTGCTGAAAAGTGCGGCTGGGACGTGACGGCAAGGCCTCCGGCAAACTCAGACGGGTCATTACCGCCTGATCGGCATATCGAGGTCAAAGGCCGTGCCAAAGGCCAGGAAACTATCACAGTCAGTCGCAACGAGATTATTTACGCACTCAACCAGGCCGAAAAATTCTGGCTGGCCATTGTGATTGTCGACGGCGATAACTTTGAAGGCCCCTACTATGTCTGCAATCCGTTTAATTCTGAGCCCGACTTTGCTGTGGCCAGTATCAATTACGACCTCGACGACTTACTGTCCAAGGCTGTAGCGCCAGAGACAACCGTATGATTATAAAAGAATTTAACCAAGAATCTGGATTTCAAAGTCCAGAAATAGAGACGCCAGCTCAAGGCTGGCGTCGGGCCGAGGATGCTATCCTCGGTGGGGTTCATGGGGGGGAATATAGGATCTTGAGCTCAGCATGTCAACCTGTGATTAAGTTGATGGAGCGGGTTCAATGAATCGTGTAATCAGCTATATCGACGGTTTCAACTTCTATTTCGGCCTCAGAGCTAAGGACTGGCGTCGCTACTATTGGCTGGATCTGGCGGCCATGACCCGGTCATTTCTAAAGCCCCATCAGCAGTTTGAGCACTGCCACTACTTTACGGCACGGATTCGCAACACTAGCGCCAGCCAGGACGCCGATCGACAATCCTTGTGGCTCGATGCCTTGGCAACCCGACCGGACATTAGTTGTCATTTTGGTCACTATTTACCCAAGCAGCAAACTTGTCGGAGTTGTGGCGCGACCTGGACTAGCCACGAAGAAAAAATGACCGATGTGAACATTGCCTCGCAATTGCTGGTGGATGCCTACGGAGATAACTACGATACCGCCATCATTGTCTCCGGCGATAGTGACCTCACCACACCAATAAAAAAGGTGCGTGACCGTTTCCCCAACAAACGCCTGATTGTCGCCTTTCCACCGGAGAGGCGCTCCGCTCAACTCAAACAAGCGGCGCACGGCCATTTTGTCATCGGTCAGGACAAATTAAGGACCAACCTTTTACCCAATGAAATTACAACTGTTTCGGGCTATGTGTTGAAACGACCGACCCAATGGTATTGAGAAATTATGACACCAATAAAAGCACCCAAAAAGCTGATTGAGGTCGCGCTGCCGCTGGATGACATAAACGTCGCCGCTGCGCGGGAAAAATCTATCCGCCACGGCCACCCCAGCACCCTGCACCTGTGGTGGGCGCGTCGTCCACTGGCAGCGGCTCGGGCCATCCTGTTCGCTCAATTGGTCAACGACCCAGGCTATCAGCGCGAACTGGGGCATGGCGTCAACAAAAAAGAAGCGGAAATCAAGCGGGAGAAGCTGTTCCAGATCATTCGCGATCTGGTGAAGTGGGAAAACACCAATAACGAAGAGGTGCTAAACCGCGCTCGCGCAGCAATCTGGGAGAGCTGGCGCGAAACCTGCCATCTGAATCGTAACCACCCGCAAGCGGCCGAACTCTTTGACCCAGAAAAGCTTCCCGCATTCCATGATCCTTTCGCCGGTGGTGGCGCCATTCCGTTG
>TARA_R110000787_G_scaffold286385_1_pt1 | contig 37276 bp, 38 predicted proteins | sample TARA_R110000787 | Tara Oceans TARA_R110000787 (sample SAMEA4397920) | marine metagenome | biome: Polar Biome; feature: [DCM] deep chlorophyll maximum layer (ENVO:01000326); material: water (ENVO:00002006), including particulate matter (ENVO:01000060) such as... | depth 35 m | reverse complement strand
TCTTTTTCAAGTTTCGAAATACGCAATACATTCTCTACTTGCGTATGCATTCTTCGATTTTCTTCCCTTATCATATTATGATATCTAGCAATAAACTCTTTGTTATCGGCTACTTTTGGGTTTTTTAAAGCATCTAAAGCTAAATTTATAGTAGCAATAGGTGTTTTAAACTCATGAGTCATATTGTTTATAAAATCAGTTTTAATTTGTGAAATCTGACGTTGTTTTAGCAATTGTCTTAATGCACTTGTATAGGTGAAAATTATAATTCCAGTAAACAAAAGAGATAATATAGCCATTCCCATAATGGAACTCAATACAAAGTTTTTCTTATCAGAAAAATTCACATATAATTGAAAATTGGTTTTTATATCGTCATTTACAAATAAAGGAACACCATAAGTAGAAGCAGGGTCTAATGTGAAATTTCTTGAACGAATTTTTGTAGCTAAATCATTGCTATAAACTGCATATTCAAAATTAGTACTCAATCCTAATTCTTCTAGTTGTTCATTAATTAATTTTTCAATTTTTTTACCTGAAGTCCTTTTATGAATAGGTGTTTTGGATAAAATGTTTTTATAGGCGTTTTCAAATTGATTTTGTTCATAGTCTTTTAAACGCTTAAAAGATTCAGTTTTGGATTGAACACTTTGATTACCATCAATTCCAGAGGTTATTTTTGTGGTAATCTTTCGGCTAGTAATCTTTTTAAACTGAATACTATCCATATCTAAATCCAATGCACTGGAAGATAACTTGTAGTTTTCTTCTAAAACACCATCTGAAAAAATGTATGTTTCATCATTTCTTTCATTAGTAATGGAATAAATAAGTTCACTAAAACTAGCTTGATCTGGTACTTGAATGGTATCAATTATAGTATTATAAACATTATAATATTTCTCAATTTCTTCTAATTGTATTTCTTTAGATACAGATATCAGTACTTGCCGAACATTTAAAGTAAATTGATCTTCTCTATTTTGGTATGAATTTTTTATCCAATATCCTTGTACAAAAATAATCCCCAATAAGGAGAGTGTCATTAATACAATGAGTAATGAAAAAAGTTTATTATTCATACTTCAAAAATAGAATTTTAACATTTAGAGAGTAGTGTATTTAACCAAATGTTAACAAAATATAATATTCTGCTTATTTTAATCTTTTTAACAGAAATAAATGAATTTCTTCTACCTTATTTTGAGTATTCTCTAATAAAATATTTTCAATTACCATATCCGCTAATTGACTCTTTTTATCATCACTCCATTGGTTTTTAATTCTGTTTTCAACTTCTTTACTAGTAAGTTGATCGCGTTTTTGTACACGTTGTATGCGATCCTCCTTAGGTGAAGTAATTAAAATAGTGTAATCACATAATTTATAACTACCATTTTCAAATAATATAGCAGCTTCTTTAATACAATAAACCCCTTTTTGTTTAGCAACCCATTTTTTAAAGTGTTTAGCAACCTTAGGGTGTATGATCTCATTTACTTTTTTTAATAATTGATCATCATTAAAAATCTTGTTGGCTACATATTTTTTATTGATTCCTAGTGGTACATATGCTTCTTCACCTAAAAGGGCTATTATTTTTTTACGAATAACTTTGGAATTATTGGTAAGTTTTTTAGCTTCAATATCTGCAATGTAAACAGGAACTCCCAAATCTAAAAACATAGATGCAACTGTGGTCTTACCACTTCCAATACCACCTGTGAGTCCTACGACTTTCATTTAAATATTAAATAATTGATCTTATTTTCTTGAATTTCAAGATTGATTATAGATGCTGGTTGTTTCATTAAATGGGGAATCATAAAATCTTCTTGATCATTTGTTTTGTCAAAATCACACATTACCATAAAATCGTTAGCAGTAATTTTATTGTAATCCTCCATGGATACATCGAAGCGTATGGTTACATTTTCTGGAACCAACTTTATGGATAGGTCCGGAGGTAAATTATTAACAACTACTGGAACTAATAACGATTTTTGAGTGAATTCTTTTACTGAAATAACAAGCTTAACACGCTCTTGTGAATAGGATATACTTGTATCGTTAGATATATTTAAATTAACTAAAGTAGCTATATTTTCGTTTACATTAGTTAATTCTAATAATTCAGTTTTAATTTCGGTTAGTGTGTCTAAATATTGTGTAGGCCCAGAAATAGCTATAGAATCTGGCGATATTTCATATTCACCAATTGATTTAAATCCGTTTTTAAACTGAATGTTTTCCGACAAAGAAACTTTTACTTTTTTCGTTTTTAACTTATCCAATAATATTTCCATCTTTTCAATAGAAACATAATTAACTATAATATCATTTTTTAATTGAGACGTAATTATTTTTTTAAACTCACTAGTAGAAATTATAAAACTAGACGCCCCTTCTTTAATATACTTTTGTAAATCGATAGTAACAATTGGTTTGTTTATTTTATAATATAAAAAATCAAAGCCACTCGTTGTGAAATCAAAAGTTACTAAATCATAATTTTTTTCTGAAACAATAACTCCATGTGGAGCATTAATATAATGTATTTCTGCTTCTAAATTAGAAGTATACTCACGGGAGAATTTTGAAATAAACCAAATAAATGTCGTTACAAAAAGAAATAATAGAAACATCTTAGGCTTTCCTTTTTTTGCTTTATTTGTTTTACTTCCTGACATCTAATTAAAATATATTTCTGTTAAAATTACTTAAAAAATAATTTAGGAAACTGCTTTTTAGGATCTCTTTTTAAAATACTTATATAAATAGTAGATTTTAAAAAAGCCAACCCATATCCTATGAATTGAATAAAAAGTGCAATAACAGATAATATACCAATCGATATACTTTTATTCTTAATACTAGAATCAACTAATACTAAACACGAATAAGCTGCTAAAGGCAGTAAAAATAAAATATTAAAAACGATTCCAAAAAATAAGGAAGCAATCACAAAAAACATAAAAAGTGTTGGAAACCAAAAAGTGATGTTAGCAGCATTTGGATGCCAATTATTTAATATAGGCCTTACTAAGCCAAACTTATAAACTTGCTGATAAAATTTTTCCCAAGAAATCCTACGTTTATGATAAACAAAAGCGTTTGGTATAAATACAGTATTATAATTTTCTTTTAATATACGCTGTGATAAATCTGGATCTTCACCAGGGTGAATCTTTGAAAACCCCTCTGTCTTTAAAAACACTTCTTTCGAAATCCCCATATTAAAGCTTCTGGGTTCAAATTTCTGAATACTTTTTTCACTTCCTCTAATACCTCCAGTAGTGTAAAATGAAGTCATCGTATAATTAATTGCTTTCTGAAGTGATGTAAAATCACTATTTGCAGAATCTGCTCCACCAAAACAGTGATAAAACTCTTTATTTAAAAAGGCATCAACGGTTTTTAAATAATGGGGCGGTAAAATACAATCTGAGTCCAAAATGATAAAATAATTACCTTTTGCTTTTTGCATTCCAAAATTCCTGGAGTCTCCAGGACCAGAATTTTCTTTAAAATAATAAGATATATTAAAATTTTCTTTAAAATCTGAAATTATGGCTTTGCAAGTTTTAATCGAGCCGTCTTCAATTATTACAATTTCATACTCTTCTTTAAAATCTAATTTCACAAAACTTTCTAAAAGCTCTTTCACCTCTTCAGGTCTATTAAAAACAGGGATTATAAAAGAATATTTTAAAGAATTTAGCATCAAACAAAGGTATGTAAAAAAAAAGCCATCTATAATTACTTATAGATGGCTTCTAGTATTATAAATTATATTATTTCATAAAAGTTTCCATTACTTCATTACTCACTCCCATATTAGAGAATCCTCCATCATTATATAAATTCTGAAGTGTTACTCTTTTAGTTAAATCACTAAACATAGCAATCGTGTAATTAGCACAGTCTAATGCTGTGGCATTTCCTAATGGTGACATTTTTTCAGCGTAAGCAATAAAACCATCAAATCCTTTTACCCCTTGTCCTGCAGTTGTAGGTGTTGGAGATTGAGAAATTGTATTTACCCTAACGTTCTTGTCTCTTCCAAAGAAATAACCAAAACTACGAGCAATAGACTCTAAATAAGCTTTATTATCTGCCATATCGTTATAATCTGGAAAAACTCGCTGCGATGCCATATAGGTTAAAGCAACAATACTTCCCCATTCACTCATCGCATCTTTTTTATAAAGTACTTGCATCACTTTATGAAATGAACCTGCAGAAACATCCCAACCTTTATGGGTATATGCATAATTCTGATCGGTATAAGCATTTCCTTTACGCACATTAACTGACATTCCAATAGAGTGTAAAACAAAATCAATTTTACCTCCTAAAATCTCCATTGATTTATCAACTAGGTTTTCTAAATCCTCAATACTAGTTGCATCAGCTGGAATAATTTCAGAATTAGTTTTAGCTGCCAATTCTTTAATTTGTCCCATTCTCATTGCAATTGGCGCATTGGTTAAAACAAATATTCCTCCTTCTTCATGAACTTGTTCGGCTGTTTTCCAAGCAATTGAATTCTCATCTAAAGCTCCAAAAATAATTCCTCGTTTTCCTTTTAATAAATTATATGCCATTGTTTTTTATTTTAGTACGGTTGTAAATATACACTTTAATTCAATAATTCTTTTGCTTGATTAATTGCTGAAATCGATTTGTTTTTACCACCAATCATCTCTGCAATTTCGGTAATTCTTTCTTCTTTTGTTAATGTTTTTAATTTTGTTTCAGTTATGTGATTAACATCTTCTTTAAATATTTTCATATGTTGATTTCCAACTGCTGCCAATTGAGGTAAATGGGTTATTGCGAACATTTGCATTGTTAAACTCATCTCCTTTAATATTTCTGCCATTTTATAGGCTATTTCTCCTGAAATACCAGAGTCAATTTCATCAAAAATAGCAGTTGGCAACTTTTTATATTGGGCAATTACCGCTTTAATAGAAAGCATAATTCTACTTAATTCTCCACCTGAAGCCACTTTATTTAATGGCCCAAAATTATGCCCTTTATTTGCTGTAAACAACAACAATAAAGAGTCTGTACCATTTTTCTTGAAAATAGTAGTTGGAGATAATTCAAACTTAAAAGCTGCATTAGGCATCCCTAAATCATTTAATATGTTTGTAAGTTTATTTTTTAAAGTAGGAATTACACTTAGGCGTTTTTTATGAATTTTATTGGCTAGATCTTTTACTGATTTATTCAAGTTTTCTTGAAATATTTCTAGTTTTTCAATTTCTCCATCGAGGTTATTGGTAATTTCAATTTTCTCTTCTAATGTTTCCTGAATTTCAACTAATTCAGTAATCGTAGCAACGGTATGTTTTTGTTGTAATTTATAAATAGTCTGTAGTTTTTCATTAATTTCATTTAATAATGAAGGGTCAGCTTCTATACTTGAAGATAAATTAACTATTTCCTCAGAAACATCATCCATCTCTATAATTACACTATTTAATCGTTCGTATAAATTTCCAAAATCTGAAGAAACAGCATTCAGTTTAACCAGTAAATTTCTAGTTTCTTTTAAAATATTTAAAGCTCCATATTGCTCTTCATTTAACAAACCATTTACAGCGGTTAATGTTTCTTGAATAGCTTCAGTATTATTAAGCTTACTATAGGTTTCTTCTAAAAGATCTTGGTTTGCATTTTTTAAATTAGCTTCCACCAATTCATCATATAAAAAAGTATTATAATCCAACTCTTTTGATGCGGATTCCTTCTTATAAACTAATGCCGAAATTGTTTCTGAAACTTCCTTATAGTCTTTTAACTTTTCAGAATAAGTTTCCAACAACACCAAATTACCTGCTAAAACATCTAAAATTTCTAATTGATATGTTTCTGAAAATAATGAAAGTGTTTCATGTTGACTGTGAATGTCTACTAAATGACTTGATATGGATTGAAGCTGAGAAAGGGTTACCGGTGTATCATTTACGAATGCTCGTGATTTACCGGAAGGCAAAAGTTCTCTTCTAATAATAGTATGTGTATCAAAATCTAGTTCAAAATCATTAAACAAGATTAAAAATCGACTTTTCTCTAATATAAACTCTGCTTCTATAATGCATTTTAAGGCATTATTTCTAATACTATTTAAATCGGCTCTTTTACCTAAAACCAATGAAAGAGCACCTAATATAATCGATTTTCCCGCACCTGTTTCACCCGTTATTGATGTTAGTCCTGAAGTAAATTCAACACATACATCATCTATAAGAGCAAAGTTTTTTATGGAAAGTTTAGAAAGCAAATTTTAATTTTTAAAAAATTATTTTCAATCCCTAAAGTAATGCAAAATATTACTTCTATTTAAAATTATGTACTAGTATTTTATTTCTGCCCAATTAGATCTTTTGGTAGGAGCCATTCTATTTAAGTTATTGATAAGCGCAGTAATATCGATAGCAGGTCCATCTGAGTATATACTTTGAATTTCATCTGATTTCGCATCAAAAAAAGTACGCAACAAAAATGAGTTTGGTCTTCTGTCATTAATTCCTTTTAGAATATTTATGGCATTTGCAATATTAACTTTTGCGATTTTTGGAGATTTAGACATTAAATCTAAGCCGTTTCTATGATACTCGTACATAGCAGAATGAAACTCTTTATATACTTGTGAAAGTAATGCATCGTTAATACTATATCTTGATTGCTTACCATCGGTAGATTTCCATCCTCTAGATCCACCGGTTGCAGCAGTATTTACAATTTGCTTTGCTATAGAGAAATTAGATTCTCCCCCATTTAATTCAAAAGTATCAGCATCTAAACCGATAATTGTATACGCATGAAAAGCAATAACAGAAATTAAGTTGGAATCAAAGTTATTTACATTAAAAACTAAAGGCTGAAACTCTACATAACTAAAGTTAAATTGCTTGTCATTATAATTGTAAATTGGACTCGTATAAGAAGATCCATACACAGGTCTAGATGCCTGTATTTGTATAGTAGCAGTGAATAAATTTGAATCGAAAGCAGAAATTATAATAGACATATTACATTCTATCTTTTCTTGATTTTTATAATTTTTATCAGTCCATGCTGTTGTATTTACAAATTCAGTTAATTGAGTTTCTAAAGTTCTAAATATTTGATTATTAGGCTGCCCTGTTTGTTCCGCATTAATAGTTACTGAACAGTTTAACTCTTGCGCATAACTAAATATTGATGCGAAAAAAATGGATACAAAAAGTAAATTTTTAAACATGTAATTCTTTTATAATGTGTTGTAAAATATCGTTAGCGACTTCCTTCTTTGGTTTAACATTAAAAGGAACTATTTTATTGTCTTTAGATATCAACGTTATTTTATTAGTGTCAGATTTAAAGCCTGCACCTTTATCGTTTAGCGAATTTAACACAATTAAGTCTAAATTCTTTTTTTTCAGTTTTGTTTTTGCATTTTCTAATTCATTTTGAGTTTCCAAAGCAAAACCTACTAAATACGTATTGGATTTTATTACTCCTAAGGAAGCCAATATGTCTTTAGTTTTATTTAAAGTAATAGTTAGAGTTTCTTCTTTTTTCTTAATTTTCTGAAGCGCAACTTCATTGGGTGTAAAATCAGCTACTGCAGCACTTAAAATAGCAATATCACAATTTTTAAAGTAGCGATGAGTTGCTTCAAACATTTCACTTGCAGAAATTACATCAATTACACTAATTGCTTCGTTATTTATTTTTAAACTAACTGGTCCAGAAATTAAAGTTACTTGAGCACCTAAACTTGCAGCAACCTCAGCTATAGCATATCCCATTTTTCCGCTGGAATGATTTCCAATAAATCGTACAGGATCAATAGCTTCATAGGTTGGTCCAGCTGTTATTAATATGTGTTTGTTTTTAAAAGGTAGCGCATCTAAAATATTTTTTTCCACTAATGAAACAATATCTTCAGGTTCTGCCATTCTTCCTTGTCCTTCTAATCCACTTGCCAATTCTCCAAAAGCTGCAGGTATTTGAATATTTCCAAACTCATTTAATTTTTCAAAAGATTTTAAAGTAGAAGGATGTTTGTACATATCTAAATCCATTGCAGGAGCATAATATACAGGACATTTAGCAGATAAATAAACCGCTAATAATAAATTATCGCAAGTACCATTAGCCATTTTAGACATGGTGTTTGCTGTAGCTGGAGCTATTATAATCAAATCTGCCCAAAGGGCTAACTCTACATGGTTAGTCCATTGGGCATTTTCGTCATCTTCTTTTGTAAATGAAGAATACACTTCATTCTTAGAAAGTGTAGAAAGTGTTAAAGGGGTTACAAACTCTTTAGAAGCAGGAGTCATTACAACTTTAACGTTGGCTCCTTTTTTTATAAGAAGTCGAACTAAAAAAGTAGTTTTATAAGCAGCAATACCAGCAGTTACACCAAGTATTATATGTTTACCACTTAAAACTGACATTTTTTAATTTTCTAATTCTTCGTCTTGAGTATTTCTATAGTAGATTTTATCATCTAACCATTCTTGAACAGCAATTGCGTGTGGTTTCGGTAATTTTTCATAAAATTTCGAAACTTCAATTTGTTCTTTATTTTCAAATATTTCTTCTAAGCTATCATTATACGTAGCAAACTCGTCCAATTTCTCTAACAATTCTTTCTTAATATCTTCATTAATCTGAACTGCTCTTTTAGAAATAATAGAAATTGCCTCATAAATATTATTTGTTGGGGCATCTATTAAGTTCTTGTCAATAGTAGTAGTATTTGAAGGCGCTTCGGTATTCTTTAAATCTTTCATATTCTTATTATTAACTTGGAATTTCTGATGTTCCCAATCTTATTTCTATATCTTTTTTTATTTCGTTTGCTTGTTCTAATAAATCACTGTCACTAAAATATTTCACAAAATCAGTGTAATATTCTAAGGCCTTTTCTAAACGCTCATCAACCTTTTGTGGTACACTTTGCAAAGCTAATTCATATTCAGCTTGAAATCGTCCAAAATAGGCATCCTTTCTATAAATAGAACCTGGATGATCGCTAATGAAGTTTTCAAAAGCAGCTATTGCATTTTTATAACTATTTAAAGCCAGTCCAGTTTTTAAATATTGTTTAGCAACTTCAATATCTTTTTTCTGTAACTTTAAAGTTAACTCTTTAACTTTTTTATTTGCTTCTGTTCTGTATTCTGAATTAGGATATGAATCAATAAATGCTTGCAACTTTTCTAATCCTGTATAAGTATCCTTTTGATCTAAAGAATAAATAGGTGATAATTGATAATAACTAGAAGCAGAATTATAAGATGCCAACTCTACACTATCACTTTTAGGATAAGAAATTGCAAAACGCTCAAACTGATAACCAGAAAGGTAATAATCTTCCAGTTGGTAATACGTATTTGAATACATAAACATTAATTTTTCAGCTTGTGGCTTTCCTCTATAAACCGGAACTATCTGTTCCATAAGCTTTAATGCTCTCTTATACTTACCCTTATTATACATTTTTTCTGCCATTGCATATTTTAACCCAGAATCTGGATTTTTCAACATCTTTTGATATTCACCACAAGAGGTGATAACAACGACAAATAATAATAGTAATATACTCTTTTTCATAGTTTTAAAAAACATCGTGCAAAAGTAATCAAATTAAAGAGATTACAAAAACTTATTAGGGTACTAAAATAAAGCTCCTTTTATTGTTATTCCTAGTGTTTTTGAAATCTTTAACTTGAAATAAACGGGTCACTTTTATAAATTTGAAATAAATGAATCTATTTTACCTTGTAAATCTTCACCTACACTAACTAAAGGCAAACGTACTGTGTCTCCGCAAATTCCTAAATTTTTGAATACTGCTTTTATTCCAGCTGGGTTTCCTTCTTCAAAAATATAATCTATTGCAGGAGCTAATTTATAATGAATTTTATATGCTTCTTCAACTTTTTTATCAAGTCCAAGTCTTACCATTTCTGAAAATTCTTTCGGAAAACCTTCTCCAATTACAGATATTACTCCAGCACCACCTGCTAAAACCATTGGCAAGGTGATCATATCATCTCCAGAAATTACAAGAAAATCTTTTGGACAGATAGTAATTAATTTCATTGCTTGTACAATATCCCCAGCTGCTTCTTTTATGGCAACTATATTTTTAAAATCCGTTGCAAGTCTTTTTACCGTTTCAGGTAGAATATTGGAAGCTGTTCTTCCTGGTACGTTATAAACAATAATTGGTTTTTCTGAAGCTACTGAAATAGCGGCGAAATGTTGATAGATTCCTTCTTGAGTTGGCTTATTGTAAAAAGGAGAAACCGAAAGTATTGCTGTAAAATTTGAAACATTAGTGCTCTTTAATTCTTCAACTACAGCTTGTGTGTTGTTACCTCCTATCCCTAAAACCAACGGTAACCTTCCAGCATTTGTTTCAACGATTGTATCTACAACCAATTGTTTTTCTGCCTTTGATAAGGTAGCGCTTTCTGCAGTAGTTCCTAAAACCACTAAATAATCAATTCCGTTAGCTATATTAAAATTTACAACGCTTTGTAAACCTTCAACATCTATCGTAAAATCATCTTTAAAAGGAGTTATTAATGCAACTCCAGTACCAATTAATTCTTTCATACTCTTTAAACAGGTATTCTTTTAATTTATTTTATTTAAAATTCGGAAATACTTTACCAATTCTTTTTTAATAGCACTAACATTTAAAGGGTCAACATCAATTAACAAATCAAAAAGACGGTTGTCAATTTCCTTAAAGCCTACTTTAAATTTTGCTTTAGTTTTAGACACCATTACATCTAAATAATCATTTTTAGTACGATAATAACCCACTAAAACATCAAAAGGAGTTTCTAAAAACTCATTTGCGTTTTGATTATGAATCTCACCATTCCATGTAAAATGTTTATTATTAATTTTATTTTGATGTAAAGTTGGTGTTTTAGTCTTTACTTCTGAAAAAGAAAATATTTTCACATCTTTCTCATGCAATCCAAGTTCTTTAGAGATTTCATAAAAATTTTCAAAATCAATTTTAATTTCTTCATCAACTAAAAAACCTATGGAATGTAATTCATCGTTTATATTTGATATATTTCTGTTTTTCAGATTATTATCAACGATTTTTTTTAAAAATATTTTTTGAATTCTTTTTAACATAAAACGATTACAATTCAATACAAAAATACAGCATTAGCTTGTAGTATTAGTCAATTTATGAAATCATTAATAAAAAATTATCTTCTGTTATAATAGCTATTCCTAGGTCCTCAGCTTTCGTTCTCTTGCTTGGTCCCATTTTATCTCCAGCTACCACAAAGTTTGTTTTCTTGGAAATGGAACTGGATATTTTTCCTCCATTTTTTTCAATTAATTGCTTTAATTCATTTCTAGAAACTTTGGTAAATACACCAGAAACAACAAAAGTATTACCTTCAAGTTTATTGGTTTGGTTGCTTAATTCGGCTTCAGAAATTTCTAATTGAACTCCATAGCTCTTGAGGCGATTTATGATGTCATTGTTTTCAAATAACGAAAAGAAATCTACTACACTTTTTGCTATAACTTCACCGATCTCATCAACATTAATTAATTCCTCTTCTGAAGCATTAGCCAACCCATTAATGCTTTTGTAATGTTTAGACAGTTTTTTAGCCACAGTTTCACCAACATATCGAATACCTAATGCAAACAACACTCTTTCAAAAGGAATATTTTTAGAAGCTACAACACCAGCCACTAAATTCTCAGCACTTTTTTCTGCCATTCTTTCTAATGGTAATATATCCGCAACAGTTAAATCATATAAATCTGCATAATTATGAATTAGACCATTTTTAACTAATAGGGAAACAGTTTCTGAGCCCAAGCCATCAATATCCATCGCTTTTCTGGAAATAAAATGTTGAATTCTACCCATAATTTGCGGAGGACATCCATCAATATTTGGACAGAAATGTTTGGCGTCTCCTTCCTGTCGTTTTAATACTGTTTGACATTCGGGACAATGAGTAATATATGTAGTTGGTAAAGAACCTAAGAGTCGTTTTTCTAAATCCACTCCAACAATTTTGGGAATAATCTCCCCTCCTTTTTCTACAAAAACGGTATCACCAACCCTAATGTCAAACTTTTCAATTTGATCTGCATTATGCAAGGATGCTCTTTTAACAATAGTTCCTGCTAACTCTACAGGTTCTAAATTGGCAACCGGTGTTATGGCTCCAGTCCGGCCTACTTGATATGTTATTTCATTTAAGACAGTAGTGGCTTTTTCGGCTTTAAATTTATAGGCAATTGCCCAACGAGGTGCTTTTGCTGTGTAACCTAATTCTTCTTGCTGAAATAGATTATTTACTTTTATTACTACGCCATCGGTTTCATAAGGTAAATCATGACGATGCACATTCCAATAATCTACAAATTCAATAACTTCAGAAATACTTTTAGCAACTTTAGCAATGGAAGGCACTTTAAACCCCCATTCTCTGGCTTTTTCTAAACTTTCAAATTGAGTATTAATAGGCAATCTTTCTCCAATAATATGATACAGCAAACAATCTAAAGGTCTCTTTGCTACTTCACTGCTGTCTTGCAACTTTAGACTTCCAGAAGCTGTGTTTCTTGGATTTCTATAGGGCTCTTCTCCTTCAGCAATTCGCTCTTCATTCATTTTATGAAACCCTTCAAAAGGCAAAACAATCTCACCTCTAATATCAAAACGACCTGGAAAACCTCCTTTTAAGACTAGCGGAATTGAATTAATGGTTTTTATATTGGTAGTAACATCGTCTCCCTGATAACCGTCTCCTCTTGTAACTGCTCTTAATAACTTTCCATTTTCATATGTTAAACTAATGGATGCTCCATCGTATTTAAGCTCACAAGTATATTCAATAGCTCCATCTACTAATTTTTTGATACGTGTTTCCCAATCTTCTAAATCTTCTTTAGAATATGAATTAGACAAAGAATACATTCTGTAATCATGTGTTACCGTATTGAAATTTTTAGTAATCGCTCCTCCTACTCTTAGTGTGGGTGAATTTGCATCATAAAACTCAGGATGTGTTTCTTCTAATTTCTGAAGTTGTTTCAGCTTTATATCAAAATCATAATCTGAAATCGTAGCGTTATCCAGTACATAATAATTATAATTATGCTGCCTTAACTCTTCTCGAAGATTATTAATTTGTTCTTTTATATTCATAAAACAAATATAATAAATGAAACCTCAAAGGATATAACACCAATGAGGTTTGCATAAAAAATTATAAACAATTTCTCTGTAGAAATTATTGGGTTTTATTTGATTAATTAATCGTCAATAAAAACATTTCTAACAAGTGCAGCTGCAACAGCTCCAGCGATTGGAGTAACTATAAACAACCAAAGTTGACTTAAGGCAATTCCTCCAGCAAATAAAGCAGGCCCTAAACTTCTAGCAGGATTTACAGATGTCCCTGTAATTGGTATAACTACCATATGGATTAATACTAATGATAGTCCAATAGCTAAACCAGCCATTTGTGGGCTTGCAGCTTTTGCAGTGGTACCAAAAATGACCATTAAAAATAAGAAGGTAAATACAAATTCGGCTAATAATGCAGTTTGCATCGTATAAGCGGCTCCATAACCAGCACCCCACCCATTAGATCCTAAAGCCCATTCTCCCATCGTAAAACTACCAGATCCGGTAGCTAAAAGATATAAAACTCCAGCTCCAATAATAGCTCCAATACATTGAGAAATTACATAACCTACGGTATCTTTCATAGATAATTTACCAGCCACTAACATTCCAACTGATATTGCAGGGTTAATATGACATCCAGAAATAGGTCCTATAGTATAAGCCATAACAACAACAGCCAAACCAAATGCGAGGGAAATCCCTAGAATTCCAACTCCAGCTGGACCTCCAGTAATTACAGCTGTTCCACAACCGAATAATACTAATACAAAAGTCCCTAAGGCTTCTGCGAAATACTTTTTTGTAGCACTCATATATTTAAATTTTAATGGTTAATAGCTTTAAATATATATAGTTTCTATGCGATTGACTGGATTTTGTTAAAAAGTAAACTAAAAAAGTTAATAAGTAGAAAAATTACGCTCTTTCATTAGTTAGCCATTTTGGCTTTTGAGGATCTTTAAAGTTTTTCATCTTTTCAAGTAAATTATCTATTTGATCATCAACGATTAATAGCTCTAAATTATCCATAGATAAAAAACCCTTTTTAACCATTTTTTCAAGCATTAAAATTAAATCATCGTAATAATGATTCACATTTAACAATCCAATTGGTTTAGAATGAAGCCCTAATTGTAACCAAGTTAATATTTCGAACAGTTCCTCCATAGTACCCATTCCGCCGGGCATTGTTATAAAACCATCACTTCTTTTTTGCATCAATAATTTACGATCATGCATGTTTTCGGTAGTAATTAATTCAGTAAGTCCTAAATGGACCACTTCTTTTAATTTTAAAAACTCTGGAATGATACCAATTACTTTTCCTTTATGAGCTAAAGTAGATTTTGCTATCAAACCCATTATGCCAATTTTCGCAGCACCGTACACCAAATCTATATTATTATTAGCTAAGGCTTTTCCTAACTGTGTTGCAGCTTCAATAATTTGAATATCATTTCCTTCACTACTGCCACAAAACACACAAATACTATCTAATTTTCTCATTTTTCATACATTTTATCATTCTATCTTTTTTAAAAATATCTTTTCTTATTTCGACATCTTTAAACCCTTCAAACTCCAACATTTCTTTCATCTCCTTACTAAGGTATTCATTTATTTCGAAATAAAGCGCTCCCTCTGGTTTTAAATAAATTTTACTGAGTTGAGCAATTTTCCTGTAAAACAGTAATGGATCTTCATCTTCCACAAACAATGCTATGTCTGGCTCATGTGAAATTACATTAGGCTTCATAAGTTTTTTTTCTAATATCCTTACATAAGGTGGATTGGAAACGATGGTATCAAATTTTACATCCTCTAACATCAACTCCCATGAGTTTTCATCTAATACATCTGTTTTAACAAAAGTAACATCAACTTTATTTAATTCCGCATTGTGTTTGGCTACAAGTAAAGCATCAGCAGAAACATCTAATCCAACTACTTTTGCTTTTGGCAAATGCTTAGCTAATGAAATTGAAATACAACCACTCCCCGTTCCTATATCCAGTATGTTCGCTTCTTTATTTTGAGTTTCATCAGCTATCCAATCAACTAGTTCTTCTGTTTCTGGTCTTGGAATTAACACATTATTGTCAACCCTAAAAGGCAGTCCAAAAAACTCGGTATCTCCTAATATGTACTGAATTGGTTCAAAATTTCCTAAACGAGAAATAGCTTTATCAAATTCTAATTTTTCTGCTTCTGAAATTTCTTTTTCCGGCTGAAGTGCAATCTCAATTCTCGATAAACCCAATTGTTTTTCTGCAAGTAAATTAAAGAAGGAGAACACTTCTTCCGAAGGATATAAATTCTTTATTGAACTTATAAAGTATATTTTTAATTCTTTTAAATTCAAAACTTATAATTCTTTTAGCATATGTACTGGACAAGAATAATGCCCTGTATTACCCATAGGGCCATCTATATATTTAAAGTCATTTTTTAGATACAGTTTTTGAGCAGCTTCCATGTAGGTCATCGTTTCTAAATAACATTTTTCAAACATAAAATCCTTCGCTTTTTGAAAACAAAGGTTAATCATTTGACTACCTAAGCCTAATCCCCTGGCTTCTTCTAAAAAATACATTTTTTGCAGTTCGCATATATTTTCATCGCAATTGTCAAGTTTTGCTATTCCTCCGCCCCCAATAATATTTCCATTTAATTCTATTACAAAATAGATTGAACGTGGTTTTTGGTATGCTTCATATAACGCATCTAATGCTTTATCGGCATAAGCAGTTCCTACTTTTGGAACACCAAAATCAATTAATATCTTCCGTATAACCTTGACTATATGGGGGTTGTCTTTTTTTAAAATTGGACGGATAATTGGTTTCTTCATATAAATTAATCCTTGTATTTTTACAATGTGAAGATACACGAAAATTACATGTTGCGATGCATCCAACTTGCTAAAAATGGTTTAGGGACTACCTATCCAAATCCTTTAGTAGGATGTGTTATTGTTTATGAAAATAAGATTATTGGTGAAGGCTGGCATGAGCAATCTGGAATGCCTCACGCAGAAGTAAATGCAATTACTAGTGTAAAAAACCAATCCCTCTTAAAAAATGCAACTATTTATGTAAGTTTAGAACCTTGCAGTCATTTTGGAAAAACACCTCCTTGTGCAAATTTAATTATTGAAAAAGGAATCAGAAATGTTATTATCGGAAGTATGGATCCAAATCCAAAAGTAGCGGGAAATGGAATTAAGCTTTTAAAGGATCACGAGTGTAATGTAGTTGAAGGGATTTTGGAAAAAGAATGTAACGATCTAAACAAACGGTTTTTTACTTTTTTTAAAAAGCATAGACCTTATATTATTTTAAAATGGGCAGAAACTTCAGATGGTTTTATTTCACCTAAAAATAAAATTGAAAAAAGTCCAGTTTGGATCACCAACAAAAAATCTAGGCAATTAGTACACAAATGGAGAGCTGAAGAAGCATCGATACTCATTGGTACTAATACAGCTATTGAAGACAACCCAAGTTTAACAACTCGTGATTGGGATGGAAACTCACCTATTAGATTAGTAATCGATAAGAACTTGAAAATTCCATTGGAGGCCAACGTTTTTGATAACAGTTCTAAAACTATTGTTATAACTGAATTAAAGAAAGAAAATAAAGAGCATCTTTTTTATGAAACTATTGATTTTTCAAAAAATATAGCCCAACAAATTTGTGAGGTTATATATAGGCATAAAATTCAATCATTAATTGTAGAAGGTGGCGCAAAAACACTTCAAACTTTTATTGATAAAAACCTTTGGGATGAAGCCAGAATATTTAAAGGTATTTCTTTATTTAAAGAAGGCACAAAAGCTCCTTTATTAAATGGGAACCTCGTTTCTGAAACAAAAATTAAGCAAGACACCATAAAAATAGTATTAAATGATTAAAACACTCATTTTTGATTTTGGCGATGTATTTATCAATTTAGATAAGGAAGCCCCATATATAGAAATGAAAAAATTAGGTGTTCATTCATTTTCTGAAGAAATGATTGAAAATAATAAACTATATGAAACCGGAAAAATTGATACTTCAGCGTTTTTAGATTATTATCAGAAAGCATTTCCCAATATTAGTAAAAGTCAACTTTCTGAAGCTTGGAATTCTATTATTTTAGATTTTCCGGAATATAGGCTTGAGTATATAGAGGCTTTAGCTACTTCAAAAAAATATCAACTAATATTATTAAGTAACACGAACGATTTACATATTGAAAAAGTAATCGAAAATATAACCCTAGAAAGGTTTCAACGGTTTAAAAATTGTTTCGATGCTTTTTATTTATCACAGGAGATCCATTTAAGAAAACCAAATTCAGATATTTATAATTTTGTTTTAGACATTCATAATATTAATCCAAACGAAAGTTTATTTATTGACGACACCAAAGAAAATTCTGAGGCAGCAAAAAAACTTGGAATTCATACCTGGAATATTATCCCAAAAAAGGAAGATGTTGTAGATTTATTCCTTCTAAAAAAAGACATATTTTAAATATATCTATTACCAAACTCAAATAAATATAGAAACAATTGATTTATTTACTCCTTAGTATCATAGCCTCCACAATAATTTTTATCAATTTCAAATTATTTGAAAGGTTCAATATAAATATCCTTCAGGCCATCGTCGTAAATTATTGTATTGCTTTTATGACTGGAATTTTAGCTTACGAAGGAACAATCACTATTTCACAATTACCCAATTTAAATTGGTTTTACTACACCTTAGTTTTAGGAGCTTTATTTATTATTGTTTTTAATTTAATGGCCATAACAACACAAAGAAGTGGCCTTTCGGCGGTTTCTGTTGCCACTAAGATGAGTGTAGTAATACCCGTTTTATTTGGACTTATATACTATAACGAAAGTCTAGGCGCTATAAAGTTAATTGGAATTGGGATTGCATTAATTGCAGTTTACCTTACTTCAAATAAATCCAACCAACGGATTAGTATTAATAGAAAATTAATTCTACTACCCATATTGGTTTTTGTTGGTAGTGGTATTATTGATACAAGCTTAAAATTTTTAGAAGATACTTATGTTGCAAATAATGACGTTCCTTTATTTTCAGCGATTATATTTCTAGCTGCAGCTATTATTGGTTTTATAATTATAATAATTCAAGTTATTAAAGGAAGTTTTAAATTTGAAATTAAAAACGTTATTGCAGGAATATGCTTAGGAGTACCAAATTACTTTTCTATTTTTTATTTAGTAAAAACCTTGCGAAGTGATATCTTAGAGAGTTCAGGGATTTTTGCTATCAATAATGTATCCATTGTCATGTTATCTACTTTTGCAGGAATATTTTTATTTAAAGAAAAGCTTATTCGGAAAAACTGGATTGGTATAGCGCTGGCTATTTTAAGTATTATTTTAATATCATTATAATTGGAGAAAATTATAGACGTATACAAAACCATCACACAACCTTCAAAAGAAGGGCTTTTTAAAGATAGAGGTAGTAAATTTTATGGCTATGCTTTCCCAGTTAATAATGAAGAAGAAATTAAAGAAAAAATTGAACTTCTAAAAAAACAACATTATAATGCTCGTCATTGGTGTTATGCATGGCAGCTTGGTAAAGAATATGATCATTATAGAGCAAATGATGATGGAGAGCCTTCAAATAGTGCAGGTATGCCGATTTATGGACAACTACAATCATTTAATGTTACCAACATATTAGTCGTGGTAGTTCGCTATTTCGGCGGAACAAAACTTGGAGTTGGCGGGTTGATACAAGCTTATAAAACTGGAGCAAAATTAGCTTTAGAAAATTCAGTAATAATTGAAAAAACTATTAATGAAGAATTTTTGATAAAATTTGAATATCCAGAAATGAATACGGTCATGCGCATCATTAAAGATGAAAATATTTCAATTATCAATCAGAAAATGGAATTGAATTGTGAGTTTATAATTTCAATACGAAAAAAAGAAGCGAAAAAAGTTTTTGATATTTTTGACAATACTTATAAGGTTTCCATTAAAATTATCGAAGAATAATTATATATTCTTCAATTTCTCTAATAGATAATCTGGTGCTTTTATCAATTTTCTAGTATTACTATCTACAAATACTAAAGTTGTCGTTGCAGACACTAAAAGCTTATTTTCCTGATTGTGAATCTCATAATAAAATTCAATTTTTACAGAGGGTATTTTTTTTAAAGTAGTAGTTATTTTTATTACATCATCATACTTAGCAGGATACTTATAATCTATATTTAAATTAACTACTGGTAGCATCACATGATTATCTTCCATGTATTTATAAGACAAACCCAATGAACGCAGCCAATCGGTACGTCCTTGCTCTAGATACTGCGCATAATTACCATAATACACAACACCCATTTGGTCGGTTTCAGCATAACGAACTCTTAATTTAGTAAATGTCTTTTTCAAAATAATAGGAGAATATAAGAAAGTTTTGTTGTAGATTTATCAGGAACTTAAGATGAGGAAAAAAAAGTATATATTCAATACCGAAAGTGTTTTTTTTATAACTTTTTTGTTCACATATTTGCAACGTTAAGAAATTGTTTAGGGCATAAATCATTTCTTAATAAAATAATCGTTAATACTAACTAAACACCTCGATTTTTACTATGAGCAAAACTGCTGACTTGGTTTGGAATAAATGCCTAACGTTTATTGAAGACAACATTACCGCTCAAGCTTACAAAACTTGGTTCGAACCTATAAAAGCTGTTAAGTTAACAGATGACGCACTTAGTATTCAAGTGCCGAGTAAATTCTTCTACGAATGGCTTGAAGAGCATTACGTTAAAATATTAAAAGTTGCACTAACCAAAGAATTAGGTAAAAACGCAAAATTAGTATACATCATTAAGATGGAAAACACTTACGGAAACAGACAACCGTTTACCGAAAAAATCCCTAGCTCTAATAGAAACCATTTACGATCTCAAGAAGTTGACGTAGCTATAAAGAATAAAAACCCAATGCTTAAGAATCCCTTTATTATTCCTGGGATTCGAAATGTAAAAATAGAATCACAGCTTAATCCAAATTATAGTTTCGACAATTTCTTAGAAGGAGATTCTAATAGATTGGCAAGATCTGCGGGTATGGCTGTTGCCAACAAACCAGGTGGAACTTCATTTAACCCTTTATTAGTTTTTGGAGGAGTTGGATTAGGAAAAACACATTTAGCACACGCAATTGGAGTTGAAATAAAAGATAAATATCCAGAAAAAACGGTTCTTTATATTTCTGCTGAAAAATTCACTCAACAATACATAGAGTCTGTTAAAAAGAATAATAGAAACGATTTTATTCATTTCTATCAAATTATAGATATTTTAATAGTAGACGACATTCAATTACTTTCTGGTAAAGCCGGTACTCAAGATGTTTTCTTCCATATTTTTAATCATTTACATCAAAATGGGAAGCAAGTTATTTTAACTAGTGACAAAGCTCCAGTGGATATGATTGATATTGAACAACGTTTATTATCTCGTTTTAAATGGGGACTTTCAGCTGAGTTAAACCACCCAGATTACGAAACAAGAGTTGCCATTATAAAAAACAAACTATATAGAGATGGTGTAGAAATGCCTGAAGATATCGTTGAGTTTTTGGCAAACAATATTAAAACCAACATTAGAGAATTAGAAGGAGCTATTATATCATTAATTGCACACTCTTCATTCAATAAAAAAGAAATCACGATTGATCTTGCTAAAAGAATCGTTGATAATTATGTGAAAAATACGAGTCGTGAGGTATCTATAGATTATATTCAGAAAATTGTTAGTGAATATTTTCAAATGGATGTGGATACACTTCAATCAAAAACAAGAAAACGCCATATTGTTCAAGCAAGACAATTAGCGATGTTCTTTGCTAAGAAATTAACAAAAGCTTCCTTAGCATCTATTGGTTCCCAAATTGGCAAACGTGATCACGCAACAGTTTTACACGCTTGTAAAACCGTAGATAATTTATCAAGTACTGATAAACAATTCAGAAAATACGTAGAAGATCTTAATAAAAAACTAACCTTATAAAATTATAAGGTTGGTTTTATGTATTTAATTTTTCAGAAATGAAAACAAAAATTCTCATGGTATGCTTGGGAAATATCTGTCGTTCCCCATTAGCAGAAGGTATCTTAAAATCTAAAATAGATTCCAATAAAGTATTTGTAGATTCTGCAGGAACTGGACATTGGCATATAGGAAACAAGCCAGACCCAAGAAGTATTGAAGTTGCAAAAAAACATCAATTAGATATTACCAATCAACGAGGTAGACAATTTTCTAAACAAGATTTTGATAATTTTGATTATATTTTTGTGATGGACACTTCAAATAAAGAAAATGTTTTATCCCTTGCTCGAAATGATTGGGATAAAGAAAAAGTACATTTAATTTTAGATGAATTATTCCCCAATGAAAATGTTGATGTTCCCGATCCTTATTATGGAGGAGGTCAAGGATTTGAAAGCGTTTATCAAATGTTAGAAGAAGCTTGTGAAAACATTGTAAATCGTCTTTAATTTTATTATTGAACCTATTTTTATTAATTTAGACAAAATTTAAAAAAGCTATTATGAAAAACCTACTACGCACACTTTTCTTATTATTTATATCTTTTTATTCTTATGCACAAGAGGTAGATATCGAACTTTTTAAAAATGGTTTCATAAGCCCCGTAGATATAAAAAACGCAGGGGACGATCGCCTTTTTATTGTTGAGCAAGCAGGACGTATTAAAATATTAAATGCAGATGCAACTATAAATCCAGTTTCTTTTTTAGACATAACTAGCCTTATTTCATCAGGTGGAGAACGTGGATTATTAGGATTAGCCTTTCATCCAGATTATGCTAATAATGGTTATTTTTTCGTTCATTATTCAGATACCTCAGGAGATACACAAATTGCAAGATATACTGTCGATAGTACAGATCCAGATGTCGCAGATTCTGCATCTGCATTATTAATAATAGATGCTGAACAACCTTTCGGGAATCATAATGGAGGATGCATTCAATTTGGTGCAGATGGATATTTATATATTGGATTAGGTGATGGAGGTAGTGCTGGAGATCCAGGGAATAGATCACAAAACTTACAATTATTATTAGGTAAAATGCTTCGTATCGATATTAACAATACTGCTGGAGGTAATAATTATGCAATTCCTGCCGATAATCCTTTTATAGGAGATCCTAATGCATTAGATGAAATTTGGGCATATGGTTTAAGAAATCCATGGCGTTTTTCTTTTGACTCTGAAACAGATGAGTTATGGATAGCTGATGTTGGTCAAGGGAGCATCGAAGAAATAAATCGAGCAGATTTAGATGCTTCTGGACTTAATTATGGATGGCGTTGTTATGAAGGCTCTGAAACCTATAACACCAGTGGATGTCCAAATTCTTCTGAGTTAACTTTTCCTGTTGCTGAGTATACTCATTCTGTTGGTTATTCAATTACTGGTGGTTATGTTTATCACGGAAATGTGTATAGCGACATACAAGACTTATATTTCTTTGCAGACCTTAATGGCCTTATAGGCACAGTTGATAATGATAACAATTTAGTAAATCATGGTGATTTTGGAGGCACATGGGTTTCCTTTGGTGAAGATATAAATGGAGAGGTTTATATTTCTGACATTAGTGGTTCTATTTATAAAATAATAGGAGGAGAAATATTTGATACCGAAAACTTTACTAATTCTGAAGTTGCAATTATACCGAACCCAGCTTCAGATAGTTTACGTATATCTATTAACAATAGTCTTATAACTAAGATTACTATTTTAGATTTAAAAGGCTCTGTTGTAATGACAGAAAGTAATTTGTCTACTTCAGAAAAATTTATTCCTATTCATTCCCTTAATAGTGGAATTTATATTGTTAAAATAAATTCTGACAATGGTCAATCTATAATTAAAAAAATAGTGATTAAATAATTTACAATGCAAACCCAAGGAACTTTATTTTTAATACCCTGTACTTTAGGCGACACTAATCCTTTAGAAGTATTGCCCCTATTAGTAAAAAAAGCAATTGAAGAGATTGATATTTTTATAGTAGAGAACGAAAAAAATGCCAGAAGGTTCATTAAAAGTATTTGCCCTAAAAAAAGTCAGCCAAGCCTTATTTTTAGTGTTATAAATAAATATACCGATAATACTGAAATACCAGATATGCTAACACCTTGCTTACAAGGACTAAATATTGGAGTGATTTCAGATGCTGGATGTCCAGGTATCGCAGATCCAGGTGCTGCCGTTGTTGAACAAGCTCATATTAAAGGAATTAAGGTTGTTCCATTAGTTGGACCATCATCTATTTTATTAGCAATGATGGCTAGTGGGTTTAATGGTCAGAATTTTTCATTTAATGGTTATTTACCTATAGATAAAGGAGAAAGAAAATTAGAAATAAAACGCTTAGAACGGCTTTCCGTAGAACAAAATCAATCACAATTGTTTATTGAAACCCCCTATCGAAATAATCAAATGTTAGAAAGCTTAATGAGCACTCTACATCCTCAAACTCATATTTGTGTTGCTTGTGATATTACGTTAACAACAGAGTATATTAAAACTCATACCGCAAACGATTGGAAAAAAATAAAGGTGGATCTTCATAAAAGACCCACCTTATTTATTATTCAAAAATAATTTTTTTAAGCTTTTGCCTTTTTATTAGCAACTACAAAAGAAGTATCATAACCTGAGAACTTTTTTAAATAATTCTTGATGGAAGTACCAAAAGCATCATTAAATTGGATAGTTCCACCACTTCTTAAATATTTTTTCACATTTCCTGGTCCAGCCAAATGAGCAGCAGCTAGCATACCGGATTCTGTAATTTTAATACCTCCAACATAAGTACCTTGAAATCTTCTAATATCTCTTCTTAATATCCATTTGTTCCTAGAAGTATTAGCAGAAAAAGCTTGTTCTTGTAAATAGGTGTTTTCTAAAAAATCTTCAGCATCTTTAATACCAATCATCTTAAGAGTTCCTTTTCCAAATTGATATTTACCTAAATAACCATAAATATTAATAATAGAATAGTCGCCTCTAGATTCTTTAAAACCTAAAGCTTCTTTAAATCCTACATATGATTTTCCTAAAAAAATGTAGTAAGATGGTTCTTCTGGATGAAGTAAATCTACTTCATCTTCGTTAGGTACTTGATAGCAAAGTTCCAAGTCATTAATAAGATACTTTGACAAATCAATTTTTTCCTTAAAAGAAAACCCCGATGTTACACCAAGTATAACAGCTAGTAATAAACTCGTTTTAAATATGTTACTTTTCATTTTTATCAAAATTTTAAGTATATTCCTATACTCTATTTTGCGAGTGCAAAGGTACAACATCTTTTATAAAGAATAAATTTGATGTTAAAATGTGTTAATTAAGCCTAATTTAAAGTCAAAAGGTAACTGAAATATATTATCTGTTTATCTTTTGTTTTGAAATCCAACGAACATACTCATTCTTATTCCTATTATGCTGAGCAAGGTTTTTTGCGAATTTATGATATCCGAAATTTGTTACATCTGCTACAAAATAATAATAATTATGATGTTCATAATTCAATACCGCATCTATAGAGGAAATGTCGGGCATTGTGATTGGTCCTGGAGGGATTCCAGCATATTTATAAGTATTATAAGGAGAATCTAGATCAAGATCTTTATACAATACTCGTTTAATTTGTTGATCAAAGTCATTATCCAATAACTTTTTTGAATAAATCACGGTAGGATCTGCTTGTAAAAGCATTCCAACTTTAATTCTATTCATATAGACTCCTGCTACCTTTGGTCTTTCTTCAACTTTTGCCGTTTCTTTTTGTACAATTGCAGCTAGACTAATAACCTGCTCTTTTGTTAAATCAAGATTTTTAGCTTTTTCTGTTCGCTGATTATTCCAAAACTTATCAGATTCCTCAAACATTTTATTATTGAAATTCTCTGGAGAAACATTCCAGTAAACCTCATAGGTATTAGGAATAAAGTTACAAAGCACGGTCTCTTTTGTTAAATCGTGTTTTTTAAGAAACATTTCATCTTGCATCGCTTTTAAAAAGGATAGACTATCTGCTTCTAATTGATTTGCAAGACTTCCTGCTAAGTTTTCTATTCGTTCTTGATTATTAAATTTTACAATTACAGGAACATTACCAATTCTAATCGCATTTATAATTTCATTATTATTCATTCCTCTATTAATAATATAGTGTCCTGCCTGGATATTAGATGGATACCCTTTTTTATTAGCAACTGTTTTAAACGATTTTAAATCTTTAATTAAAGGTGACAATTCCTCTAAAACATCATTAAAGTTTGCATCTGTAGTTATATAAACGTGTGCCTCTTTATTTTCAAATGAAGTATTTGGGACAAAAATATTATCATATACAAAATAGGCGAAACCTGCCATAATAAACAATCCCAACATTAATGTTGCTACTATTATTTTTTTTAAATTACTCATTGATCAATTGATAAAATAATTCGTTTTTAAATTTTCCGAAAGAATAAATCCAATCTGATTTTACTCCTGTTTTTTTAAATTTAGCATTTTCAAATAACGAAATGCTTGGTTTATTATCTTCTGTTATGTTAGCGTAAACTTGATGTAAATTTAAATGTGTAAAAGCATAATTACATATCATTTGTAATGCCTCGGAAGCATATCCTTTTTGCAAATCTACTTGCGATGAAATAATAATACCTACTCCTACTCTTTTGTGCTTTGGTTCAAAATCAAATAAATCGACACAACCAATTCGTTTATCTGAGTCTGAAACACAAATTACTAAACGTAATTGCTTTGCTTCAAATATATCTTTATATGAATTTTCTAAATATTGCTTTAATATAAACTTCGAATATGGAGCTATAGTATTGCTAACTTCCCAAACAGATTCATTATTCTCTAACTGAAATAGAAACTCTAAATCCTCAGGCTCCAAAGCTCTTAAGTATATATGTTTTCCTTTTAAGGTTACCATTCCCATTCTCCTTTAAAAACCTGTTTAGCAGGTCCTTCTAAATAAATATTTTGATAAGTTTTGCCTATTTTATTAAAATGCACCAATAACGTACCTCCTTCAGTTTGCAATTCAACATGAGTAGCATTAATTCTATTTGTCTCAGATAATGCAATTGCAACCGCAGTAACACCTGTGCCGCAAGAAAGTGTCTCCGCTTCTACCCCTCGTTCATATGTTCTAACAGCGAATAAATTAGTTTCAACTTGTTCTACAAAATTAATATTAGAGCCTTCTTTTCCATAGGTGTTATTTCTTATGGAAGCCCCCTTTTCTTCTACATTGTAACTCTTTAAACCATCAACCATCTCCACATGATGCGGTGATCCTGTATTTAAAAATACTGAATTAGTATTAATCTGAATTTCTTCTACATCATTCATTTTAAGAGACACGATTTCAATATTAATAGATGCTTCATGCAAACCATCTACAGCTTCAAAAACGGTTTCTTCATTAATAATATTCAAATATTTTGCAAAATGAACTATGCATCTTCCTCCATTTCCACACATAGAACCTAATTTTCCATCAGCATTATAATAAACCATAGTGAAATCAAATTGACTATGATTTTCTAATAGCAATAGTCCATCAGCTCCAATTCCAAATTTTCGATCGCACATTTTTGCAATCATTGAATGGTTATCTTTTGGAAACAAATCATTTCTATTATCAATAACTACAAAGTCATTTCCCGTTCCTTGATATTTATAAAAGGGTATTGTCATAAGCAGCAAAGATATTAAAAGCTATGCGTTATAGAAATCTTATTGCTTTGTTAAATACGAGTTAAAGTCATTATTTACAAAAATATAAATATCTATTAATTGTTAACCTTATATAATGAGTACATCAATTAATAAATTAAAAATCATGAAACAAACAATTAAATTACTCGTAGTAGCTGTTTTTGCTGGAGCATTCACACTTTTAGGTTATAAATATTTTATAGAAACGAAAGATAGCGCTTTGGCTTTTAATCAAGAAAGTTCTGTTATAATACCAACAAGCAATTTAAACTTATCTGCCACTAACATTAATTTAGATTTTACGGAAGCAGCAGAAAAAACAGTACATGCCGTTGTACATGTAAAGAATACCACCAAATCAAAAACTTCAAATAATGACAATTATTTCTTTTTTGGAGGTACAGAACAAAGAGAAAGAATTGGATCTGGTAGTGGAGTAATTATTTCAGCAGACGGATATATTGTTACCAATAATCATGTAATTGAAAATTCTTCTCAATTAGAAGTAACTTTAAATAATAACAAGACATATACTGCAGAATTAATTGGAACGGATCCCAATACAGATATTGCACTTATTAAAATTAATGCAAATGAAGATCTTGCTTATGTTCCATTTGGAGATTCAGATAACTTAAAAATTGGAGAATGGGTATTAGCTGTTGGCAATCCATTTAATTTAACATCCACAGTAACAGCTGGTATTGTAAGCGCTAAAGCACGTGATTTAAATGAATTCGATGGGAATCCGCAATCGTTTATTCAAACTGATGCAGCAGTAAACAGAGGAAATAGCGGAGGAGCTTTAGTAAATACAAAAGGAGAATTGATTGGAATAAATACCGCAATCACTTCTGAAACAGGATCTTATGTAGGTTATTCTTTTGCAGTGCCTTCTAATAATGCAAGAAAAATAATTGAAGACATCATTGAGTACGGTAATGTTCAAAGAGGAATTTTAGGGATTTCTGGCGGAAATTTAAATACACGAATCGCAAACGAATTAGGCATTGACGAATCTGAAGGTGTTTATGTTAATACAGTAGAAAAAGATAGTGGCGCTGATATTAGCGGAATTGAAAAAGGAGATGTTATAAAAGGAATTGACGGTAAAAAGATCGGTAAATTTTCTGACTTAGTTGGATATCTAGGCTCCAAACAACCCAATGATGTAGTAGATGTGAAAGTTTTAAGAAATGGAAATGTAAAGATTGTTCCTGTTACACTCATTAAATTAGAAACCTATAAATTAGATAAGTTAGGATTAGAAATTAAAAACACAAATTCTAAAGAGTTAGAAAAATATGGGGTTGAATATGGTGTTAAAGTCAGTCGAGCTTTAAATAAAAACCTAAAAGAATATGGACTAGAAGGTACTATTATCATAAGACTTAACGATGAAAAAATAAAAAACATTGAAGACGCAAAATATATCATGAACAAAAGAAATAACAGCAATCCAATTAAAATGACATTTGTAAATAAACAAGGAGAAGTAAACTCGTTTATTTTTAGATAGCATATTTTTACCTAAATTAATGTAAACCTTCTAAAGCTTAGTCCCTTTAGAAGGTTTTTTATTTTCATTATTATCCTTTACTAAACTCTTTAAAAGCAGTATTTTTGCAAAATATTTTAACTATAAAAAATAAAAAATTATGAGTTTTGTTGACGTTTATGAAAAAGAACTGTCTTTTCAAACTGATCGCCGAAAAGCAACTGTAGAGTTTATTAAAATAGTTAGCGACCTTTGGTATGATAATTCTATTGAATTAGTAATTTTCAGAAATCAATTAATAGATCGCAGCGTAAGTGACATTTTAAATCTTCACAAATATGCGAATGACTTTGTAGAAAAGCCCATTTCTATTTTTGATTCTGTTGAAATTGCTCAAGCAATACAATCTTTAGACTTACCTCCTTCAAAATTAGATATAGGAAAATTAACTTATGAATATTTTTTAGAAGAAAAAAATCATGAAGATGCCTTATCATTTGTAAAAGATAAGCTGAAAAAGGCTAAAGATGTTGCAGACTTAACTCCTAAAGACGTTGTACTTTATGGGTTTGGACGAATTGGCCGTTTACTTGCAAGAGAGTTAATGAACAAAGCTGGTAAAGGCTCACAAATGAGGCTTAGAGCAATTGTTACAAGAGGAAAAATTGACAAAACTGTTTTAGAAAAAAGAGCTTCTTTATTAAAAATGGATTCTGTTCACGGTGATTTTAACGGAACCGTTTCTATTGATGAAGAAAACAACGCGTTAATTATAAATGGAACTACTGTTTATATTATTTCAGCGAATGCTCCCGAAGATATTGATTATACCGCTTACGGAATCAATGATGCTTTAGTAATTGATAACACAGGGGCTTTTAGAGATGATGTTGCTTTAGCGCGTCACTTAAAAGGTAAAGGTGTTTCAAAAGTTTTATTAACTGCTCCAGGTAAAGGAATTCCAAATATTGTTCACGGTGCTAACCATTTAGATCACGATCCAAATAAAGTAGATATTTTTTCTGCAGCATCTTGTACTACCAATGCTATTACACCAATTTTAAAAGCTGTTGAAGAAACTTTTGGAGTGGACCATGGTCACTTAGAAACAATTCACGCATATACTAATGATCAAAATTTAGTAGATAATATGCATAGTAAGTATCGACGAGGTCGTGCTGCTGCTTTAAATATGGTAATTACTGAAACTGGGGCAGGTCAAGCAGTTACAAAAGCACTACCTTCTTTTGAAGGAAAACTTACTTCTAACGCAATTCGGGTTCCTGTTCCTAATGGTTCTTTAGCAATTTTAAATTTAGAATTAAATAAAGAAACAACTAGGGAAGAATTAAATGCTATTATTAAAAAATATGCAATGGAAGGCGATTTAGTAGAACAGATTCAATATTCATTAAATAATGAATTAGTATCTAGTGATATTGTTGGCACTTCTGCCCCATCTATCTATGATAGCAATGCAACTATCGTCGCTAAAAACGGTAAAAGCGTTGTATTATATGTTTGGTATGATAATGAATATGGTTATAGTCATCAAGTAATTCGACTAGCAAAATACATTGCACAAGTAAGACGTTTTACTTATTATTAATGAATAACACCCATTTTAAAAAAGCTCGATACAATTTATCGAGCTTTTTTTTTATAGTATAAATACGTAAATTACCTTATGAAAATCATACAAGCAACCATAGAAAATTTAGAGCAACTCCTCCCCTTATTTGATGGTTACAGGAAATTTTATAAACAATCAACAAATACGGAAGCAGCTCGTGATTTTTTAAAAAATCGTTTCAAAAAGAAGGATTCTGTACTATTTATTTCCTTTGATGAAAATGAAAACGCAGAAGGCTTTACACAACTCTACCCTAGTTTTTCTTCAGTTTCTATGCAAGGTACCTTTATATTAAATGATTTGTTTGTTCATTCAGATTATCGTGGTAAAGGTATTGGAGAAGCATTAATGAATCGTGCAAAAGAATATGCAATTGATGAAAACAGTAAAGGGTTAACACTGGAAACTTCAATAGATAATCTGTCACAAAAATTATATGAACGATTAGGCTGGAAAAAAGACATTGAAGTATTTCATTATACTTGGGAAGTCTAATTTTAAGCATTTAAATGTATTTTTGCATTTTGACTAAAACAAATCCAATGAGAATTGATATCATTACCGTATTACCAGAATTACTAAAAAGTCCTTTTGAAGCATCCATACTAAAACGAGCTATTGAAAAGGATTTGGTATCCATTCATTTTCATAATATTAGAGATTTTTCAACAAATTCCTATAATCAAATAGATGATTATCAATTTGGTGGTGGTGCAGGTATGGTTATGATGATTGAACCAATAGACAAATGCATTTCAAAATTAAAAGCTGAAAGGGATTATGATGAAGTCATTTATATGACACCAGATGGAAACACTTTTAATCAAGGGACTGCCAATACGCTCTCTTTAAAAGAGAATATCATAATATTATGCGGCCACTATAAAGGAGTTGATCAAAGAGTTCGTGATCAATTTATAACTATGGAAATTTCGGTTGGTGATTATGTGTTAAGCGGAGGTGAATTAGCAGCCGCTATCGTTTGTGATTCGGTTATTCGTTTAATCCCTGGAGTTTTAGGTAATGAAACCAGTGCATTAACAGATTCTTTTCAAGATGGTTTATTAGCTCCTTCTGTTTATACTCGTCCAGCAGACTATAAGGGATGGAAAGTACCAGAAATATTACTAAGTGGTCATTTAAAAAAGATAGAAGAATGGCGAGAAGATGATGCCATTAAAAGAACTGAACAAAGAAGACCGGATTTATTAGAGTAAAATATGTCTTCAGAATTAATAAAAATAGAATCGCATCAAGTTCCTAAATTAGAAAATAGATCTCGTCTTTCAGATTATACTCCTGGTAAATTCAATTCAATTTTTTCAAAAAAAGGAATTAAAAAAGCTATAAAAAAAGGATTTATCACTATTAATGGTGAAATAGGATATACTGCAGATTATATTAATGGTGGTGAGTTATTAGAATTATACCAGCCAAAAATTCCTAAAAAAAGACCATCAATTACAATTCCATTACAAATTATTTATGAAGATGATTATCTAGCAATCATCAATAAACCAGCTGGTATTTTAGTTAGTGGCAATAAAAAATACACTTTAGAAAATGCATTACCAACTACTTTAACAAAAAGCAAACAGAAAGATGCTTTACTGTACCCTGAGCCAATTCATAGATTGGATTACCCAACCAGTGGCGTACTATTAATAGGAAAGACAACTCAAGCTGTTATACTTTTAAATAAAATGTTTGAACAACAAAAAATTAAAAAGAAGTATCGGGCAATCACTATAGGTAATCAAGAAGAAAATGGAATTATTGAAGACCCTATAAATGAAAAATCATCCAAATCTGAATTTAAAATCATTAAGAGTATCCCTTCAAGAAAATACGGTTCTTTAAATTTAGTTGAATTAATTCCGCACACAGGAAGAACCCATCAGTTAAGGATTCATATGTCAACTATTGACAATCCAATTTTAGGAGATTTAAAATACGGGAAAGAAGACCTAATTAGTATGGGTAATGGGCTTTACTTACAGTCTTCACATTTAAGTTTTATCCACCCCTTTACAAATAATGAAGTTGAAACAGCTATCCCACTTCCAAAAAAATTCAGTAAAATATTCCCAAACATATAACATGTTGATTAACTATATATTACAGGCTATACATAAAATACATAAATCATTGTAGATTAAATAAAAATGATTATTTTTGCAGCCGTCTATACAATTAATATAGCCGCAAATTTATTCCAACCTCTGGCGAAAATCGTGAATGTTGTTTTAAATATCACAATAACAAAAATTAAAATGGAAGAGTTAGTAAAATTTGTTCAAAACGAATTTATAGAAAAAAAAGAATTTCCAAAATTTGGAGCAGGTGATACCATTACTGTGTATTACGAAATTCGTGAAGGAGAAAAAACAAGAACTCAGTTCTTTAGAGGAGTAGTAATTCAAGTAAAAGGAACTGGTACGTCACAAACATTTACTATCAGAAAAATGTCTGGTACAATTGGAGTTGAGCGTATATTCCCTATTAATTTACCAGCTTTACAAAAAATTGAGATCAACAAAAAAGGTGATGTTCGTAGAAAACGTATTTATTACTTTAGAGGTCTTACTGGTAAAAAAGCAAGAATCAAAGAAAAAAGAATGTAACATCTACATTTATAATATTAAAAAAGCGACTCATTCCGAGTCGCTTTTTTTATTAACAAAAGTTAATAAGCTTGGTTCATATTAAGTTAATATCTAATTAGTTACAAGATTTGTTTTTTTGATTTTCTGTTTTATATTTGATATAACAAAACGAAGTAACACTAACAATCGTTTTAAATTAACGTTCTTTAAAATATTTTTTAATCCAACTAAATTTTAAACCAGTTCATCGAAAGATAATTTGAGTTTGAAATTTAATTGAAGTGACTTTCTAATATTTATACGAGAAATCGAATAAAAATTAGCCTCAAAAATTAAAGGTAAATCTTAAAGTTTTTGAGTGATGAATTTCGGTTTAAGCTTTTAAGCTTAATCAGATCTCGACTTTTGATACATTTCAGAAGAATCTAGGTCAGGAAACGAAATACTATATGGCTTGCTGATAATCCAAAGGTTTACTGGAGGATGAAACTTAAAAAATTAGCTTCGACTAATTTAAACAAGTAAGCAAACAACCAGAAGTAATGGACACAAGAAATTTTATAAGCTTATTATATTAGCAATCTTAATTGAAGGTTGATATATTGATTAAAAATGGAGTCGAATTTTATGATATTACCTAGTCTAGCTACGTAATTATCGATTAGGAGGCTCATTTGAAACAATTCACGACTGCAAGGGTTTAATAAACTTGCTTTAAATTGTAAAGATTAGTCGGCAACGATGTGTTTCACAAGAAGCCATATCAATGTAGAAATATAATGATATGGCTTTTCTTGTTTCCCATAAATTCTAATAAATTATAGAAGCTTTCAACTTTTTTTAGCCTATTCAAATTTGTATATTTGCAACACGAAAAAACGGACTCTTTTCGTTTTAGTTACTGAATATAATTCTACTTCTTATGTCAAAAACGGCAACCATAATTTATACAAAAACAGACGAAGCACCTGCATTAGCAACTTATTCTTTTCTTCCAATAGTAAAAGCATTTACAGCTTCATCAAACATCAATATTGAAACAAAAGATATTTCATTAGCAGCTAGGATCTTATCTGTATTTCCTGAATATCTAAATGAAGATCAAAGAGTTCCAGATGACTTAGCATATTTAGGTGAATTAGCAAATAAGCCTGAAGCAAATATTATCAAATTACCTAATATTAGTGCATCTGTACCTCAATTAATGGCAGCAATTGAGGAATTACAATCTAAAGGGTTTGACATTCCAAGTTATCCAGATGAGCCGAAGAATGATAAAGAAATAGATATCCAAAACAAATACAATAAAATTAAAGGATCTGCTGTTAACCCTGTATTAAGAGAAGGTAACAGTGACCGTAGAGCTCCAAAGGCAGTTAAAAACTATGCAAAAAACAATCCTCATTCTATGGGTGTTTGGAGCAAGGATTCAAAAACTCACGTAGCAACAATGAGTCAAGGTGATTTTAAACATAATGAAAAGTCATTAACCTTAGATAAAGACGATACCGTTTCTATAATTCATACAGATTTAAATGGGGTGAAATCGACTTTAAAGGATTCTTTATCCCTATTAAAAGGTGAAATTATAGATGCTACAGTATTAAGTAAAAAAGAATTACTTTCCTTTTTAAAAGAACAAATTAAAGACTCAAAAGATCAAGATCTATTGTTTTCATTACACCTGAAAGCTACCATGATGAAAGTAAGCGATCCAATTATTTTTGGACACGCAGTACGAGTTTTCTTTAGTGATTTATTTAAAAAACACGGAGAAACATTTAAAGAAATTGGAGTTGATGTAAATAATGGTTTTGGAGATTTAATAAATGATTTAGATAAACTTTCTACTTCTAAAAAAGAAGAAATAATAGTTGATATTGAAACTATATTCAATAACGGTCCAGAAGTCGCTATGGTAAATTCAGATAAAGGGATTACCAATCTTCACGTTCCAAGTGATGTTATTATTGACGCTTCGATGCCTGCAATGATTCGTACTTCAGGGAAAATGTGGGACTCTAAGGGAAATTTAAAAGATACCAAAGCAGTAATTCCAGATAGCAGTTATGCAGGAGTTTATGAGGCTACTATCAATTTTTGTAAAAAACACGGAGCTTTCGACCCAACAACTATGGGAACTGTACCAAACGTAGGTCTTATGGCTCAAAAAGCTGAAGAATATGGATCGCATGACAAAACATTCGAAATTTCTAAAAATGGTATTGTTCAAGTTATTGATTCTCATAATATTATTTTAATTGAACATACTGTAGAAGAAGGAGATATTTGGAGAATGTGTCAAGCTAAAGACCTACCAATTCAAGATTGGATTAAATTAGCCGTGAACAGAACTAAAGCTACAGGTACACCAGCTGTTTTTTGGTTAGACAAAAACAGAGCGCATGATGCTGAATTAATAAAAAAAGTAAACAAATACCTACCTACTTATAACACAGAAGAATTAAATATTCAGATACTTTCTCCTGAAGATGCTACAGAATTTACATTAAATCGCATTAAGGACGGAAAAGATACTATTTCTGTTACAGGAAACGTATTAAGAGATTATCTTACAGATTTATTTCCAATATTAGAATTAGGTACGAGCGCTAAAATGCTATCTATAGTTCCTTTAATGAATGGTGGAGGATTATTTGAAACAGGTGCTGGAGGATCTGCTCCAAAACATGTTCAACAATTTTTAAAAGAAGGGCATTTACGTTGGGATTCTTTAGGTGAATTTTTAGCTTTAGCGGTTTCATTAGAGCATTTAGGTAGTACTAATAACAACAAAAAAGCTATTTTACTTTCCGAAACATTAGATGATGCTACGGAAAAACTATTATTAAACAAAAGAGGACCATCCCGTAAAGTTAACGAACTTGATAATAGAGGTAGTCATTTTTATTTAGCTCTCTATTGGGCAGAAGCATTGGCAAAACAAGATAAAGATCTTGACCTTAAAAGTAAATTCTCAATTATATCGGAAAAATTAATTTCCAGTGAAGATAAAATACTACAGGAATTATTAGATGCTCAAGGAGAAAAGATTGATATTAAAGGTTATTATTTTGCTAACAGCAATTTAATTTCATCTCAAATGAGACCAAGTGTAACTTTAAATTCTATTCTTAGTTAATCTATTTTAAAAAATATTTAAATTAAAGCTATCAGTTTTCTGATAGCTTTTTTTATGCTATAAAACTATTGTAAATTTGTAATATGAGTTTTATAAAAACAACAGAGGAAAATTCCAATTACAATCATTTAGAGAAAATGTCAATTTCAGAAATAGTATCAAATATTAATTCTGAAGATAAGACAGTGCCATTAGCAGTTGAAAAAGCTATACCAGAAATAGAAACTTTAATTCAAAAAGCTGTATCTAAATTACAAAGTGGTGGAAGACTATTTTATATAGGAGCTGGAACAAGTGGCCGTCTTGGCATTTTAGATGCTAGTGAATGCCCTCCTACTTTTGGTGTTCCTCATGAATTAGTTATTGGATTAATAGCTGGAGGAGATAAAGCTATTAGAAAAGCTGTTGAAAACGCTGAAGATTCTATAAATCAAGGATGGTTAGATTTAAAAGAGTTTAATATTTCATCAAATGATTTTGTTTTAGGTATTGCTGCTTCTGGGACAACTCCTTATGTAATTGGTGCGCTAGAGAAATGTAATGAAAACAATATTGAAACTGGTTGCATCACTTGTAATTTAGGAAGTCCGTTAGCGAATACTGCAAAATATCCAATTGTTGTGAAAGTTGGTCCCGAATTCGTTACTGGAAGTTCAAGAATGAAAGCTGGTACAGCTCAAAAGCTTGTATTAAATATGATTTCAACAACAACAATGATTCAATTAGGAAAAGTTAAGGGTAATAAAATGGTTGATATGAAGCTTAGCAATAATAAATTGATAGATAGAGGCATTAAAATGATCATGTCTGAATTAAATATATCAGAAACTGAAGCTAATAAATTATTGTTAAAGTATAAAAATGTTAGAGAAGCTATTAATTCAAAATCAAAATGAGTCAAAAACATACAGATACCAAAAAACTTGCAAAAGGAATTAAATATTTAGCCTTTACAGTTCCATTACTTTTTTTAAGCCCTTATTTAATGAGTCTTTCTTTTTTGAATAAAGATAATTTCACCTTCTACATTTTTCTTGTATTGGGTCTAATAATTGGAATTACTGCAGTTTACTTGTGCTTTAAAGGTATAAATACAATTATGAAATCAATGTTTGACTAAAGACAACTTAAACCTGGTTTATTTTTCTGAGGTATCTCAAAAACATCTAAAGGACCTTTCTTATTGTTACAAGACAGTATTATTAATACGGTTAAAAAAAAATATCACATTGGTAATTAGTTTGTATAAATATAGCAAACTAAAATAATAAAATCAACTAATTAATTAGGTTACATTGGATTTTATTTGGTTTTAGAGCAAAAAAAAGACCCAAT
>TARA_R110000787_G_scaffold137458_19_pt1 | contig 37353 bp, 38 predicted proteins | sample TARA_R110000787 | Tara Oceans TARA_R110000787 (sample SAMEA4397920) | marine metagenome | biome: Polar Biome; feature: [DCM] deep chlorophyll maximum layer (ENVO:01000326); material: water (ENVO:00002006), including particulate matter (ENVO:01000060) such as... | depth 35 m | reverse complement strand
CGGCGGATGCTGCTTGATGCGCGGGCGATGATCGACGCCGCCCGGGCCATTACCTATTTTGCCGCGGCTGAGTTTGATCGCTCTCACCGTCACACGGATGCTGACCGAAAGGCCCGGGCAGCACGCAATGTGGAATTGCTGACCCCGATCGTGAAGTCATGGTGCACGGATATCGGCGTCCGGGTTGCTGATATCGGTGTGCAGATTCACGGCGGTATGGGATTCATCGAGGAAACCGGGGCGGCGCAGCATTATCGCGATGCCCGCATTCTGCCGATCTATGAAGGCACCAACGGTATTCAGGCGCTTGATCTGGTGGGTCGCAAGGTCTCCCGCGATGGCGGGGCGGCAATGATGGCCTTCACAGCAGAGATTTCAGCTGATCTGGAGAAACTGGGAACAGTGGAATCCGGACAGGTGAAGGACGCTGTAAGGGCGCTGGAGATGGCAACAACAGAGATCGTTGCACATGGCAGCGATCAGAACTGGCTGGGTGCGGGGGCATCTGCCTATCTGGAACTGGCGGCGATGGCCATTGGCGGCTGGATGATGGCGCGGTCACTTGCCGAAGCCGGAGGGGGCGAAGGTGGCGAGGCACGCCGGCAGGCGGCAGCGCGACATTTCATCCGCCGGTTTTGTAGCCGTGCCGGCGTTCTGCGTCAGATCGCAAGCGGTGGTGCTGATGACATGATGGCTCTGGCCGCAGCAGATTTCTGAGGCTGGGCGCTGCGTTTCAACGTCAGGTGCAGGCAGAAATAAAGCCGGGCGCCGGAGGGGATTCCGGCGCCCGGATAGTGGCGTTAGCTTGCCCGTGATGAATCGATGTTGATGTAATTCACCACACGCTTTACGTCGGCAATGTTGCGGGCGACGTTCAGGACAGTGTTGAACTCAGCATCGGATTCGGCGATGCCGATGATATAGACCACCGCATTGACAACGCGGATGGTGTAGTTGTTTGAACTGACACCCTTGGTCGCCAGAAGTTTTGTTTTCAGCTTGCCTGCAATGGTCAGGTCACGGGTGGCGCTTTCCTCACCGGCAATCTGAATTTCGTTATGGACGGTTTTGACTTCCGGTGTTGAGCGGGCGACCCGTTCGACGCTTTCCTTGGCGTTCGCTGCGCCGGCTGTGCCGGTCAGCAGAACGCGCCCGCCATAGGCATCGGCGGTCACATCCATGACATACTGGGTAGAGAGGTCTTCGACGCCCTTGCTGATTTTTGCCTCAACAGATTTATCGTCGAGAACTTCAGCATTTGTGCGGTATTCGATGACAGAAGAAGCTCCGCTCAACGAGGTCGTCTGGCAGGCAGCGACCAGCAGGGTTGCAGTAAGCGCGGCACCAAGGCGGAGAAGTCCGGTCTGTCGCAGAGGGGATGTCATGTTGTCTATTCCTTCAAAATCGATATGTGGCGTGCATCGCTAGGACTGGTTGGTTACAATCTTCGAAACGCCGGATGTATTGTGACAAGAACGCCTGAATCCGGCTATAGGTTCCAAACACGGCAGAAATTTGTTCGCGCGACTGTTTCGGAAATGAAAAGCCTCGACCGATATATCACGCGACAGCTGGTTGCGGGAACATTTATGGTTGCCGCCGGCCTGACCGGCGTCATCTGGCTGATCCAGAGTCTGCGGATTATCGAACTGATTGTGACGCGGGGGCTGTCGCTGACAACCTTCCTGACGATGACGGTGCTGTTGCTGCCCAACTTTCTGGTCATCATCCTGCCGATCTCGTTGTTTGCGGTGGTTCTGTTTACCTACAACAAGCTGATTGTTGACCGTGAACTGGTCATTATGCGGACGGCAGGTTTGTCGAACTGGTCGATTTCGTCAGCCGCGCTTCTTGTGGCTCTGCTGACCTGCTTCGTTTCCTATGCGCTGAACATGTACATCACCCCGCAAGCCTACAAACAGTTCCGGGAGATGCAGTGGGATATCCGGCAGGATGAAGCCCAGATTTTCCTGCGCGAGGGCGTGTTTAATGAAATTCGCAGCGGTGTGATGGTCTTCGTTCAGGAACGGTCTGCGTCCGGTGAACTGATCGGCATCATGGTACATGACAGCCGGGATGAGACACGACCGACGACCTATATCGCGTCACGGGGTGCGCTGGTGCAGACGACCACAGGCCCCCGGGTTGTTCTTGGAAAGGGCAGCATTCAGCGGGTTGAGCAACCCAGCAATCGCTATAACTTCGGTAGTTTCGACAGCTATACACTGGAGTTCGGGAGCGGTGGAGATGGTAAGGATGCCGGAGAACGCTACCGGGAACCGAGAGAACGCAGTATCGACGAATTGTTCTCAGTCACCCCGGAAAGTGTTGGCGAGCGCGACTTCGGGCGGATGCGCGTTGAGGGGCACCGGCGAATATATACGCCTTTGTCCGTTTTCGCTTATACGCTGATCGGTCTGGCTCTTTTGCTGACGGGACAGTTCAGCCGGCGCGGACATATCGAACGGGTCCTGCTGGCTGTTGGTATTGTCATTTTCCTGATGTCGGGTGACCTCGGATTGTCGACCCTTGCGGCTAAGAATCTGGCTCTGGTGCCGTTGCTCTATGTTGCGGCCGTGATTCCAATCATCCTCGCCGTTCTGCTGATTCAAAGTTCCAGTTCACGATTGTCGCCGCCCCGCCTAGTGCGGGTCATTCTCGGAGGGTCGTGACTGATGGCATCACCCTCATCGAGAAAATTGTCGGCGGTTTTGTCGGTCTATATCGGCTGGCAGTTTCTGTTTCATGTTTTCAGTGTTCTCCTGATCCTGCTCGGGATTATTTTCCTGTTCGATTTCATCGAGCTGATGCGGCGGGCGTCATCCCGTCCCGATGTCACCATCGGTCTGGTGGCGCAGATGACCCTGATGAAGCTGCCCCATCTGGGCATGCGAATCGTACCGTTCGCGATCCTGTTCGGTGGGATGGCCTGTTTCTGGCGGCTGACGCGGTATCATGAACTGATCGTCGCACGTGCTGCAGGGGTTTCGGTCTGGCAGCTGATTCTGCCACCACTGATTGGGGCCGTGGCCATCGGAATGCTGCAGACAGCCGTCCTTAACCCGCTGTCATCACTTATGCTGTCGCATTACGAACAGCTGGAAAACCGGTTTTTCCGGGGGATCAGCAATGCACTGGATATATCCGGCTCCGGCTTCTGGCTGCGTCAGGGCAGTGATCTCGGCCAGGATGTGATCCATGCAAAGAAAGTTTATCAGCAGGGAGTTGATGTCGAACTGACGGATGTGACGATTTATCGTTTCAACACGGCTGACGAATTCACCCTGCGGCTGGATGCGAAGTTTGCACAGCTGGGAGACGGGTTCTGGTATTTGCAGGATGTCTGGACCCGAGATCCGACCCAGGACAAACGGTCGGTTTTTCTGGATGAGCATTTTATCGATACAGACCTGACGCTCGGCAAAATTCAGGACAGCTTTGCGACCCCGGAAACAATGTCATTCTGGTCACTGCCCGGTTTCATCGAGGTGCTTGAGACGGCGGGCTTCTCGGCACTGCGGCACAGACTGCACCTTCAGTCGCTGCTGTCGACGCCATTACTCCTCTGCGCCATGGTTTTGATCGCGGCTGCTTTCTCTCTGCGGCTGACTTTGCGGACCTCTGCCGGCTTTCTTGTTGTCGGAGGTGTCAGTGCCGGCTTTCTGTTATTCGTTTTCTCGGATATAACCCGCGCGCTCGGGTTGTCTGAAAGCATCCCGATCTTACTGGCCGCGTGGTCTCCGGCAGGTGTCAGCAGTTTGCTGGGGCTTGCTCTCTTGTTTCATCTGGAAGATGGTTAGGGATGATAGGTAAGTCCTTGTTATGGTTAACGCTTGCAGCGTTTCTGGTTTCTCTTACGGGAACCGCTGCCCGTGCACAGAGCCAATCACCTTCCACGACGGATCCGGCTGTCTTTTCTGCGGACGAGGTGCTGTATGATGATCAGCTTGAGATCGTTACGGCCCGCGGCAATGTGGAGATCGTTCAGGGGGGGCGTACACTCCTTGCCGATCTGATTTCCTACGATCGCAAGCAGGATATCGTGACAGCCTTCGGGAATATTTCTCTGCTTGAGCCGTCTGGTGACGTCATGTTTGCCGAGAAGGTTGAACTGAGCGGTGATCTTAAAACCGGGGTGGTGACGGAAATCCGGATTTTGATGGAAGATAACTCACGTTTTGCCGCTCGTGGCGGGCGCAGAACCGATGGGAATCTGACAGAACTCAAACGGGCCGTCTATTCACCCTGCGAACTATGCAAGAACGACCCTGAAGCGGCGCCACTGTGGCAGATTCGTGCCGCTGAAGTGAATCATGACCAGAAAGAGCAGACCATCGAGTATTACGATGCCGTGATGGAATTCTATGGCATCCCGTTCTTATATCTCCCTTATTTTCAGCATCCGGATCCGACCGTTAAACGCAGAAGTGGCTTTCTGGCACCGACATTCGGGAATAATTCTGACCTCGGATTTTTTACGCAGACGCCGTATTTCTGGAATATCAGCGAGCATGAAGATGCAACCTTTACCCCGATCATAACATCTCAGGAAGGTGCGGCCGGTCTGGCGGAGTATCGCTGGCGGGGGATGAAAGGGCGTTTCGATATCGAGACCAGTATCACGGAAGACAGCAATGATGATGTCCGTGGCCATGTTTTTTCAGAAAGCCGCTTTGACATAGATGATACCTGGCGCTGGGGACTGGATGTTGAGCGATCAACAGATGACACCTATCTCGACCGTTATCAGTTGTCTGGCGAAGATGATCTGACGTCTCGCGCTTATGTCGAAGGGTTCAGCGGGCGGCGATATGCATCGGCTTCTGCCTATGCCTATCAGGGATTGCGTGAGGATGATGACCCGGGTGAGGCTCCTCTGGTTTTGCCCTTTGCCCAGTATGATTTTGTTGGTGAGCCGACAGAAGGCAGTGGCCGGTATTTTACCTTTAACGCCAATACACAGGTCCTGCAGCGCAGCGATGGTACGGATAGCCGGCGGATGTCCCTCAAGGGTGGCTGGAACATGCCCTACACCGGCCCGATGGGGGATGAGGTCGTTGTCAGCGCGACAGTTCAGTCTGACCTTTATCACGTGAATGATGTTAATGTCGGCAATGGGCGGACCGAAAACGGCTTTACCGGTCGCGTCTTCCCTCAGGCATCCGTGAACTGGTCCTGGCCGCTGGTACGGGATCAGCAGGGGGCACATCAGATAATCAAGCCAATGGCTTCTGCCGTTGTTGCCCCTTATGGGGGGAACCCTTCTGATGTGCCGAATGAAGACAGTCAGAATTTCGAGTTTGATGATACCAATCTGTTCAGTGCCAACCGGTTTACCGGCTATGACCGCGTAGAAGGTGGTCCCCGGCTGAATTACGGCATGAACTGGGGCTGGTATGGTAATGGCGGCGGCCGTACGGAAGTGCTGGTCGGCCAGAGTTTCCGTGTGAAGGAAGATGATACCTTTAAAGAGGAAAGCGGCTTGCAGCAGCATTTCTCTGATCTTGTCGGACGGGTTGAAGTTGCCCCGACCAATGCATTGTCGTTCCTCTACAGGTTCCGTCTCTCTAAGGAAAATCTGGAGCCACAGCGTCAGGAAATCGGATTTTCCGGTGGTGAACGTGCTTTATCCCTCGGTCTGAACTATATTCAGGTTGAACGACAGGGAGCGAGTGATGAGTTCGACGCACGTGAAGAAATCTCCCTGAATGCGCAGAGCCAGCTTTCGAAACACTGGATTGCACGTGCGGATGGCCGGCGGGATCTGACGTCTGACGGTGGATGGCTGAGAATTGGTCTCGGTCTGAGCTATGAAGATGAATGTTTCGGCTTTTCGGCAGACTATGTCCGGAGCTTTACACGGGACCGGGATGTGAACGCAGACGATACATTCATGTTACGCTTTCTTTTCAAGAATCTTGGCGAAGTCGGGAGCCCGGTGGGGTAATGCGGGGGATCATCAGGAACATCAGCCGGAGAAGGATAGCAGCGTCTTTTGCCCTGGTCTGTCTGCCGTTCCTTGTTGCACCGGGAGGCGGAGCGCAGGCACAGGACTTTCGTGTTGCCGCGGTCGTGAATGACGACATCATCTCGACACTCGACCTTGGTGCCAGAGTTGAGATGATTGTGGCTTCCAGCTCTCTTCCACGGACGAGTGAAGTACGTCAGCGCATCGCGCCACAGGTGCTGCGAACCCTGATTGATGAACAGCTCAAGTTCCAGGAAGCGAAGCGACTGGATATCACAATTACACCGACTGATATCAGCACAGCAGTTGAAGTTATTGAAAAGCGGAACCGGATTCCTGCAGGACAGTTCCAGCAGGCAATGGAGTCCAATGGTGTCCCCTTCGAATCAGTGATGGATCAGATCCGTGCGGATATTGCCTGGAACAAGATAGTCGGTCGCAGAATCGCCAGTCAGATTACTCTGGATGATGTTGAGGTTCGGGAAGCAACCGAGCGTTTCAAGTCTATCATGGGCAAGCCTGAGAATAATTACAGTGAAATTTTTCTGTCGACTTCCCCTCCGGCTGATCGTTCGGCCGTTGAGCAACTGGCAGATCGCCTGATCAATCAGATCCGGAATGGCGCGCCCTTTGTCGAGGCAGCAAGGCAGTTTTCCCAGTCGGCTTATGCTTCTGAAGGCGGCGCAGTGGGCTGGGTGGCTCCGGGAGATACGGAGCCGGAAGTCGAGGCTGCACTGAATCGTCTGGAACCGGGCGAGGTCGCAGGCCCGGTTGAGACAATCGGAGGGCTGGCCATCCTGCGTCTGAATGACCGCAGGATGATCGGAGGCACCCCCGCGGTTACCATCGACCTGAGTCAGGCCATCGTTGAATTGCCGGCAAATGCCAGTCAGGCCGATATCGACAAGGCAAGAGGTACTGCCAGTCAGATTGCGGCGCAGGCTGTGACCTGTGAACAGTTCGGACAGCTTGGACAGCAGCTTGGCTCATCACTGTCGGGGTCGTTGGGTAAATTGCAGCTTCAGGAGATGCCGCAGGCTATTGCCAGTGTTGTTGGACAGCTTGGTACCGGACAAAGCAGCCGCCCGGTCAGAACCGATGCGGGGATTGCCATCTACAGGGTTTGTGACCGCACGGAAGAGAAAACCGAGATATCGGAGGAGCAGGTCCGGGATCGTATGCGCCTTCAGCGCCTGCAACTTCGTGCCGAACGCTATCTGCAGGATTTGCGTCGCGCGGCATTTGTGGAAATCCGTCTCTGAGCGACCTGTCACATATTCGGTTACCGCTTGCCGTCACCATGGGAGAGCCGGCAGGCATAGGCGGTGAAATACTGATGTCCGCCTGGCAGGCATTGCGCGGAAGCGGCAGCCATTTTTTTGCAATCGATGATCCGGATCGGCTTCGTAAGCTGGCCAGTGATCTTGGATGGGAAATTCCGATAGCTGAAATTTCCGGTACGCAGGATACTGCCGCCGTTTTTCCCGATGCTTTACCCGTTTTTGCGCGGCGACTGCCTTACCCGGTAGTACCCGGCCACGGTGATAGCCGTAATGGCAGGGTTGTCATTGATGCCATAGAAACGGCAGTCCAGATGGCGACGGCAGGGCAGATCGGCGGGCTGGTAACCAATCCGATTAACAAGGCGGTACTTTATGGGGCTGGCTTCACTTATCCCGGTCATACCGAATTTCTGACAGCACTTGCCGGCGTTGAGACACCGCTGATGATGCTGGCCAATAGCGAACTCCGTGTGGTGCCTGTCTCGATTCACGAATCACTCCGGAATGCGGTGGTGAACCTGTCGATTGAGGCAATTGTTCGCAAAGGACGCATTACGGATCGTGCGCTAAGAGAGGATTTCGGCATCGCTGAACCGCGGCTGGCTGTTGCAGGACTGAACCCGCATGCAGGCGAGGGCGGGGCGATGGGAACTGAAGAACAGACCATCGTGCGTCCGGCGATTGATATTTTGCGGTCGGAAGGAGTCAGTGCAATCGGGCCAATGCCGCCGGATACGATGTTTCATGCCGCAGCCCGGAGTGGTTATGATGCGGCGATCTGCATGTATCATGATCAGGCACTGATCCCTCTGAAAACCATCGATTTTGATGGCGGTGTGAATGTGACACTTGGGTTGCCGTTTGTCCGGACCAGCCCTGATCATGGTACCGCCTTTGACATCGCAGGAACGGGTAAAGCCAATCCCGAAAGCCTGATCGCGGCAATCCGGCTGGCCTCTGATATCGCCGCTAACCGTGCGCGGTTGCGAAGATGAGTTCTCAACTTGATGATTTGCCGCCGATCCGGGAGCAACTGGCCCGGTATGGTCTGCTGGCGAAGAAGTCATTCGGGCAGCATTTTCTGCTGGATCTGAATCTGACGGGGCGGATCGCCCGTGCGGCAGGTAATCTGAGTGAGGGCAGTTGTGTTGAGATTGGTCCGGGGCCGGGCGGACTGACCCGGGCCTTGCTTGCCGCCGGGGCGGCTGAAGTTATCGTCGTCGAGAAGGATCTGAGGTTTCGGCCTGTGCTGGATGAGATCGGAGCCTGTTGTCCCGGACGCCTGAAGATCATAGAAGCCGATGCGCTGAAGACCCGGACACATGAACTGGGAACAGCCCCTCGCCGGGTCATCGCCAATCTGCCATACAATATCTCCACGCCGCTGCTGATCGGCTGGCTCCGCCACATTGCGGATTTCGAAAGCCTGACGCTGATGTTTCAGAAGGAAGTGGCTCAACGTATCGCAGCAGCACCGGGAAGCGGAAATTACGGGCGCCTGTCCGTCATGACCCAGTGGCTATGTCATGCTGAAATTCTGTTTGATGTGCCGGCCCGCGCCTTCACCCCACCGCCGAAAGTGGACAGCGCAATCATTCAGCTTCATCCGAAAGAAAACCCGCCGGATGCCGCGACCTTTGCGAGAATGGAACAGACCGTTGCCCGGGCCTTTAATCAGCGCCGCAAGATGGTTCGCTCCAGCCTGAAAGGTTATGATTTCGAGGCTGCTGACATTGATCCGACAGTCCGGGCAGAACAATTATCTGTAGATGATTTCCTGCGGTTGAGCAGGGTTTCTGTCTGAGGCCCTAGCTGTCCCGCATATCGTTGGTGAAATCAGCCAGTCCGATCTGCCGTTCGCGTTTCAGGCGCTCCGCTGCGAGAATCGACCGGGCGCTGGAAATGCTGCGGTTGAGATCATCATTCACGATAACATAGTCGTATTCCGACCAGTGTGACATTTCATCGAGGGCCTTTGCCATGCGCCCCCTGACGACCTCGTCGCTGTCCTGTGCCCGGCTGCGCAACCGGCGTTCCAGTTCCGCGACGGAGGGGGGCATGATGAAGACGCGAACCAGGTCCCTCGGCGCTTTTTCAGAAAGCTGCTGTGTTCCCTGCCAGTCGATGTCGAACAGAACGTCGCGGCCTTTCTTCAGGGCTTCCTCAACCTGAAGCCGGGGAGTGCCATAGTAGTTGTCGAACACCTTCGCATGTTCCAGCAGCCCGTCATTAGCGACCAGGTTGTGGAATTCGGGTTTATCGATGAAGTGATAATGCACGCCGTCGACTTCAGAATCTCTCGGTGTGCGGGTTGTTACGGAAACTGACATTGTCAGGTTATCGTCGTTGTCCAGCAGGGAGCGGGAGATTGTGCTCTTTCCGGCACCGGAAGGCGACGAAAGCACCAGCATCAGGCCACGACGTCTTATCTGCATCATCATATCTCCTTATTCGACATTCTGGACCTGTTCGCGGAATTGCTCGATCACCGATTTCAGGTTCATTCCGACTCCGGTCAGTTCCACATCATTGGCCTTGGAGCAGAGGGTATTGGCTTCCCGGTTCAGTTCCTGACAGAGAAAATCAAGTTTCCGGCCAATCTGGCCTCCGTCCTTCAGCAACTGGCCGGCTGCATCACAATGGGCCTTCAGGCGGTCCAGCTCTTCGCGAATGTCAGCCTTTGCCGCGAGCAGCAAAGCTTCCTGACTGAGTTTCTCACTATCGAACCGGTCATCGTTTCTGGTCAGTCGCTCGATTGACTCGCGCAATCGCTGGAGGAAAATTTCGGGCCTTTCCTCTGACCGGGCTTTTGCGGCCTCTGTCAGTGAGCGTATGTCGGCAAGGAAGGAGGTGAGGAGTTGTTGCAGGGCGCTGCCCTCAATCTGCCTCATGTCGACCAGGGCTCTCAGTGCTTTACTGAACAGATCGCCTGCTGCGGTAATATCCTCTTCGCGCCATCTCGGACCGTCTGAAGGGGTGTCTGACATATCCAGGACACCGCGAACCGAAGCAAGCACATCAAGACGTGGAGGGGCGCTGCCGGTTTCGCGGGCCATCTCAGCGCAGGTGTCGAACAGTTCACGCAGCAGTTCACGGTTGATCTGGCAGGTGGGAGCGGCGGCCTCTTTCTGCACTGTCAGGTTCGCGGTGAGATTCCCCCGCCCGAGCTGCTGGTCCGCCAGCTTGCGGCATTTCAGTTCAGTTGCTTCAAAGCCACCGGGCATCCGAAAACGGATATCAAGGCCTTTGCCGTTGACGCTTTTCAGTTCCCAGACAAACCGGGTCCCGTCAAATTCGCTCTCGGACCGGGCAAATCCGGTCATGCTCAGCACCTTGGCCATATCTTCCTCGAATCGTAAGGCTCTTCTATAGGATGACATTCCGGTCCGGAAAAGGATTGCGTTGATCGGGAAAGCACAGCAATTCTTGCCTCATGCTGATCAGAACGTTCTCCATGCTCATTCTTTGTGCCACGCTTGTTGCCTGTGCCGTTATCCCGCAAGCGCCGGAAATGGCCCTGCAGGATTTACGTTTGCGACAGGCTGATGGCGAGTTGATTCCTGTCACCGGGATATTCAGAGCGGCAACTATCGGCCAGTCCGCGGGACGGGGAACGCCGGAGGGTATTATCGCCCGCAAGGATCTCGGTCCGGTTCTCGACTGGCTGGCGTCACATGATGCGAATAATGACGGTTACCTGCATACTGATGAACTGAATGCAGCCTGGATATTACTGGCTGCCTGGTCTGTAACAGGGCGCCCCTATGAGGCCAGCAGCCTGACAGACAGTCAGGGGACCACTGTTGGAATGCTGTCATTGTCGGCTGAGGACCGCGACTGGCTTGGCAAGATCATCGAGAGGGATCCGGCAACAGCCAGGTTGCTGTCAGAGGCGCGGTTGCGGCTGGCACTGGCAAAGGACAGCCGGATGACAACACAGAGTCTGTTCATCGGGCCATGGTTTTGAGTGGCAAACCTGCATCCATCCTGATTACCGGGGCCTCCAGCGGTATCGGTGAGGCACTGGCCTGTGCTTATGCAGCCCCTGACGTGAGGCTGTTCCTGTCCGGGCGTGACCCGGAAAGACTGGAACAGGTCGCAAGTCGTTGCCGGGAATCGGGCAGCATGGTCGATGCCGCTGTCATAGATGTGACGGATCGTGAGGCAATGGACCGGTGGATATCTGCGTCGGATGATGTCCGCCCGCTTGATCTTGTTATTGCCAATGCCGGTATTTCCGGCGGGTCAGGCAGCGGGACAGAGACAACAGCCATCATGCGCCGGATTATGGACGTCAATGTAGGTGGTGTCCTGAACACAATTGACCTTCCTCTGCGCCGGATGGCGGAGAGAGGGCAGGGTCAGATCGCGCTGGTGGCCTCTCTGGCGGGTTATCGGGGGTTGCCTAGCGCCCCGGCCTATTCAGCCTCCAAGGCGGCTGTGCGGGCTCTGGGGGGCGGGCTGAGGCCGGTTTATGCCACACGGAATGTTCGTGTGAATGTCATCTGCCCGGGTTTTGTCGTAAGCCGGATTACCGACAGCAACAGTTTTCCCATGCCGATGCTGATGCCGGCGGACAAGGCGGCAAAGATCATCCGGTCCGGACTGGGGCGTAATCAGGCGACGATTGCATTCCCCTGGCCAATGGCGTTCTCGAGCTGGTTGCTGGGGGCTTTGCCGGGCTGGGCTGCAGCCCCCGTGCTGAGACGCATGCCGGCAAAATCACCGGACTGCGGCTAGGTCTTCACTCTTCAACCTCTTTCAGACTGAGGCTGAGGGCAGCGCCGGCTAAGGCCATTGCAGACAACATCAGCAGGGCATAGGCAATCGACAGCGAGGCAACGAGGGCGCTGATACCGCCGATGGCCAGCAGCACCAGACCAATGATCGTGTTGCTGACGGCGACATAGGATGATCGGGTGTCACTGGTGGCAATATCGACAACATAGGTTTTCCGGCCCAGCCGTACACCGGCATGGCCTAGCCCGAGAATGAAGATTGCGACCGCGAAACTGTAGGGCGATGTAAGAAGCTCTGAGTCGCTGAGATCAAGCAATCCAATCGCTATACCGGTAAGTCCGGCCATCGAGCCACCGGCAACCATGACCAGACGGCTGGAGACATCAGATAACCGCCCCCATACAGGGGCACTGAGAGCCCCGGCAAGGGCAGAACCAACCATCAGCCCTCCCAGACCCTGAAGACCGTCAACACCGGACGACTGAGCCAGTACGGCAAAATATGGGCCGGACAGGGCAGTCCCCAGCAGCAGGGCACGGGACAGGACAAATTTCCCGAAGTCCGGATCGTCAAACACCAGTTTCAGGCTCTCAAGGGCAACTGCTGCGGCATTTCCGCCACCGCTCGTAGATCCGGGGGCTTCCGGCAGCAGGGCGTAAACCACGGCTCCGGCCAGCCAGAGGGCAGCGGAGATGATCAGGGCCTGTGAGAGTATGGTCACGGAACGTCCGTCACCTGTCAGATTAAGCCAGATACCAAAGGCCAGAATGACAAAGGCGGAGGCACTGGTTGCATAGCCGCTCAGGGTTCCCCTGCGTCCTCTGGATACGGTTTTCCCGAGCACATCCTTGGCGGCAATTGAGCAGATGCCCCGTGACAGGCTGAACAGAATCACCAGACCGACGACGGACCATCCTGCGGTGGCACCTTCCATCGTCAGAAACACAGTGGCTGTTGCGAAAACGGCAATTCCCTGCAGAACGGCACCAACGACCCAAAACCATTTGCGCACAGGTCTTCGCCGGATGAAGGCTGCGACAACAAGCTGTGGTGCCATAGAGAGGGATTCGCGAAGCGGAGCAATCAGCGAAATAGCGGCGCCGGGTGCGCCAACTGCCGACATCAGCCAGGCCAGAACCACTTTCACATCCATCAGCCCGTCGCCGATCTTGGTCAGAACCTGAGCGATCAGCTGAAGCGTGAAGCTGACGGGCTGTGCATTACAGGCACTGTCCGGAATATCCTTGCAGACGCGGGCATCTTCGTCCCCGGTCAGGATTTCGTATATGTTGGTGGCAGCGACCTGGGATGCGTTGCCGGATGCAGTCTCGCTGGTCATTATGTCCGCTCTTTCGGCTCGATTATGATTTGTCGTGTTATCCGCTACAGATGTGATCACCGCTCAGGGGAGAGACAAGCTTGAATTCGTCAACCAGTCTCCGGTTATTCGGAGCTACCTACAGTGTTTATACACGGATTGCCCGGCTGGCATTGCTGGAGAAATCGGTCCCGTTCGAGTTTGTCAGTTTCGACATCTACGACCCCGGGACATTTCCGGACGGTTATGCGGATCTGCATCCGTTCCGGAAAATTCCGGCATTGCAGCATGGCGAAGTGGCCCTTCACGAAACACAGGCTATTACCCGCTATGTGGACCGGGCACTGGATGGTCCGGCCCTGCAACCGTCGGACCCTGTGGCGGCAGGATGGTGTGACTGTGCTGTCGCCATGAGCGACGCTTACGGGTTTTCTGCCCTGATCAAAGGCGTTTATGTCGAACGGATCAGCAAGCCGGCACGGGGACAGGCATGTGATGAGTCCGTGGTCGCAGCATCACTTGATATTGCCGACAAGTACCTGTGCCGGCTGAATGAAGGCAGAGGCAACCGGGAGTGGCTTGCTGCTGATTATGTGACGCTGGCAGATATCCACAGTTATCCGATGATCAGGTACTTCTGGCTGGAAGCGGATGGTCGAAAGCTGATTGAAAAACATCCCCGGATTTATGAATGGATGACCAGATTCAGTGAGCGTCAATCAGCGCGGGAGACCCTGCCGCCAGCTGAAAGCGCGGCAGAATAACCCGATTAACCGGGGCGCCGTGTCAGAGTAGGCGCTGATGCTCTCGCTTGATTGTAGCTCAGGTCCGGAGAATGATTGCCGGAAATATCGCCATCGGAGGTTTCGGGATATGAATGAATCAGAATTTCGGGCCGCTGCGGAGCAGGGAGGCTTTGAGGTGCCGGCGGCCAAGTCTAAGGCCGCAGGAGTATTTAATGATACACATACTCATGATGACGACGTCTTCCTGTTGATTACAGATGGTGAAATCGTGATCGAGCTGGGAAGTGAACGGCGTGTCTGCGGTCCGGGAGACAGCATCATGGTTGCGGGAAATGTCCCACATACTGAACGGGTCAGCGCTGAAGGTGTTTCTTATCTGGCGACCAGACGGGCGGCCCGTTCCTGAAATCGACAGCTTTCCTGAAAAGGATATAAGCCCGGAGGCTGGACTGCTTCTCTGACTCTGCTGCGTCAGTTACTGCCCTGCTGCTGGCTGCGCAGTCGCCGCCATCTCGCGACATTCCGGTTATGCTCTGCCAGCGACGTTGCGAAGGCATGGCCACCTTTGCCATCGGCGACAAAATACAGGTAGTTGCTTTCTGCTGGATTCAGGACTGCCGCAATGGCGGCACGTCCGGGGTTGGCTATTGGCCCCGGCGGCAGTCCGGCATTGCGGTAGGTGTTATAGGGCGAATCAATGGCGAGGTCGGCTTTTGAAATGCTGCGGCCAAGCGGGCCGGAGCCGTTGGTGACGGCATAGACGACCGTCGGATCTGATTGCAGGCGCATCCCCCTGTTCAGGCGATTGATGAAAACCGATGCGACCAGTGCCCGTTCCTGCGCGACGCCGGTTTCCTTCTCGATGATTGAGGCCAGTATCAGGGCTTCTTCCGGTGTCTTGATCGGTAAGCCTTCGACACGTGTGGGCCACAGTTCGTCCAGCGCGTCATCTGAAGCCGACCGCATTCGCTGAACCAGTGCGTCCCGGTCGTCACCATAGGTGAAATAGTAGGTTTCCGGCATCAGCATGCCTTCATCGACAGATGCCGGTGTCTGGCCGGTCAGTCCGTCAGTTATGTCGATGATGTTCAGCACCTGCTGCGTGGTCAGGCCTTCCGGAATGGTGATGCGGCGGCGTACCGGCTGGGCGTTCAGCAGTACCGACATCACGGTGTGGGCGCTGGCACCGGCGGGGAACATGAATTCGCCTGCGCGAAGCCCGCGCTGTGCATCTTCCAGCCGGACACCGATTCGGAAAACAAGAGGATTGGTGATGACGCCTTCGCGATGAAGCAGATTGGCGATTCCTTCAACGCCGGTGCCACGCGGGATAACGAGGTTCTTGTCGGTGGACAGCGGGCCGGATTTGTTGAACTCACCTTGTACCCAAAAAAATGCGCCGCCAGCCAGAATGGCTGCGACGCATATCAGGAGAAAGACAATGCGCAGAAAACCGATCACGCAAATTCCTTGAAGATCACCGTTGCATTGGTACCGCCGAAGCCGAACGAGTTCGACAATACGGCACGGATCCGGCGTTCCTTGGCTTGTTTGGGCACCAGATCAACTCCGACACAACCATCAGACGGATCATCAAGATTGAGTGTCGGCGGCGCAACCTGGTCGCGAATGGCAAGAATTGAGAAAATTCCCTCAACCGCACCGGCAGCGCCCAGCAAATGCCCGATGGCTGATTTGGTTGATGACATCGAGATGTCTGACATCGCACCATCAAACAGCCGGGTGACAGCCCCGAGTTCGATTTCATCCCCCAGCGGCGTCGATGTGCCGTGAGCATTGATGTAATCAATATCCGTGGTGTTCAGCTCGGCACTGCGGAGAGCCGCCTGCATCGAGCGGAAGCCACCATTGCCGTCAGCCGCCGGAGCGGTGATGTGATAGGCATCGCCTGACAGTCCGTAACCGACGACTTCGGCATAAATTTTCGCACCACGGGCCTTTGCGTGTTCCAGTTCTTCAAGAACCAGTACGCCGGCCCCTTCACCCATAACGAAGCCGTCACGGCCCTTATCATAGGGGCGGGATGCCTGTTCCGGTGTGTCGTTATATTTCGTGGAGAGTGCCTTCAGTGACGAGAACCCGGCGATACCAACGGGGCAAATCGCCGCTTCTGCGCCGCCAGCGACCATGACATCTGCATCGCCATAGCGGATCAGCCGCATGGCATCACCAATGGCATGCGCTCCGGTCGAACAGGCGGTCACGACTGAATGGTTCGGTCCCTTGAATCCGTACCGAATGGAAACATTACCGGACGCGAGATTGATCAGTGCTGCCGGAATGAAAAAGGGACTGACACGTTTCCCGTTGTGAAAATCAACGGATGTACGTTCAATCTCCGGCAGTCCGCCGATGCCGGAACCGATCATGACGCCGGTTCGCAACAGGGATTCTTCGTCTTCGGGCATCCATCCGGAATCTTCGACGGCTTCCTGTGCAGCGGCCATCGCAAAGATCACGAATGCATCCATCTTCCGCTGCTCTTTCGGCAGGATGAAGTTGTCTGCGTTGAAATTGCCTTCACCATCACCCAACGGCACATCTCCGGCTACCTTGGAAGGAAGCCGTTCCGTGTCGAATTTTGTGATGGAGGTAATCCCGGACTCACCATTGATCATCCGCTGCCAGGTCGTTTTCACGCCTGCGCCAAGCGGCGTCACGGCGCCCATTCCCGTAACTACGACTCTACGCATTGTTTCTTCCGGTCTGTCGATCGGAAAACGGCGCGGCAGTGATCCCGCCGCGCCAGTCCCGGATCAGGAGTTGCTCTCGATGTAGGAAATCGCATCCTTGACCGTCAGAATTTTTTCCGCCGCGTCATCAGGGATTTCGCAACCGAACTCTTCTTCGAAAGCCATAACGAGTTCGACTGTATCCAGGCTATCGGCGCCCAGGTCATCGATGAAGCTGGCGTTCTCGGTCACCTTTGCTTCTTCAACGCCGAGATGCTCGACAACAATCTTCTTTACCCGATCACCTACATCACTCATGTCAGATTTCCTTGTTCCTGAACTGTTATATTAGCAGCATTGTTCGCTATATGCGCCCGCCGCCCGGAAAGCGGGCGGTTAGGTATCATATGTCTTCTAGCTTGGCCAGCGCCACGGCCAAACATCAGATCATGGCCATTCCACCATTTATATGAAGGGTTTGGCCAGTCACATATCCGGCTTCGTCGGATGCAAGATAGAGCGCACCGGCAGCAATATCACCAATCGAGCCGAATCGGCCGGCCGGAATGACGCCCTGCATACGAGACTTCTGATCATCATTCAGTGCATCGGTCATGGCGGTTTCAATGAAACCCGGTGCGATGCAGTTAACGGTAATGCCCCGTGATGCAACCTCTGCCGCGAGGGATTTTGACATGCCGATCATGCCGGCCTTTGAGGCGGCATAATTGGTCTGGCCGGGGTTGCCGGTCACGCCAACAACGGAGGTAATATTCACAATCCGGCCGAATCGCTGCTTCATCAGCGTGCGCAGGCTGGCCTGCGACAGGCGAAAGGCGGCGGTGAGGTTGACGGTCAGGACCTGTTCCCAGTCTTCGGGTTTCATGCGCATGGCAAGCCCGTCACGGGTCAGTCCGGCATTGTTCACCAGAATGTGGAGACCGCCCATGGCAGCTTCAGCCTGGCCGGGGAGAGCGGATACCGCTTCCATGTCTGACAGATTACAGGGTGTGATATGGCATCGCTCACCCAATTCGCCAGCCAGTGATTCAAGGGCCTCGCGCCGGGTGCCGGACAGGGCGACAGTGGCACCGGCTGCATGCAGTGCAGAAGCAATGGCGCCGCCGATACCGCCGGATGCGCCGGTAACCAGTGCGCATTTTCCAGTCAGATCAAACATATCTTCTTTATCCTTCTCGGCTGCAACGGTGATCTCCGAAGCCGTTATTTCTGCCGGGAGACTGCAAACCCCCGGTCCTGTTGTCGCTGCTGGTCAGAGAGTTGCCAGCAATGTCTCAATATCGTCAGGTCCCTGAACGGAGATGCCCGTCAGCTCACGGTCAATCCGGCGAACAAGGCCGGTCAGCACTTTTCCAGACCCGACTTCAATTAACGTGTCCACGCCTTTTGCCTTCATGGCGAGGACTGATTCGCGCCATCTTACCATGCCGGTTACCTGCTTGAACAACAGGGCGCGGATTTCATCGGGGTCGGTGACTTCGTCAGCCGTAACATTTGCGATAAGTCGCGGATTCGGCGGAGTGATCGATGTCTCGGCCAAGGCTGCCTGCATGACATCGGCGGCGGGGGCCATCAATGCACAGTGGAACGGTGCGCTGACAGGCAGCAGGACGCTGCGTCTTGCGCCGGCTTCCCCGGCGAGGGCAACTGCGCGTTCGACAGCAGCACGCGAGCCGCTGACGACGACCTGACCATCTGAATTGTCGTTGGCGATATCGCAGACCTCGTCTCCGGCCGCCTCGCGGGCGATCTCGGCGACCTTGTCGATATCAAGGCCCAGCAGGGCGGCCATGGCACCTTCGCCAACCGGGACAGCTTCCTGCATGGCCTTGCCGCGTGTCTTCAGAAGACGCGCTGCGTCAGCCACACCGAATGCACCGGCGGCGGCAAGGGCGGAATATTCACCGAGGGAATGACCGGCGACAAAGTCTGCCTTGTCAGCGATGACGATACCGCCATCTTTCTCCAGCACCCGGATCAGGGCCATGGAAACAGCCATCAGGGCGGGCTGGGCATTTTCGGTCAGTGTCAGTTCGTCTTCCGGCCCTTCAAACATCAGCTTTGAGAGCTTCTGCGACAGGGCGTCATCGACTTCTTCAAATACTTCCCGGGCGACCGGTGAAGCTTCGGCGAGCACCTTGCCCATGCCGACAGCCTGCGAACCCTGACCCGGAAATACAAAAGCACGGGACATATGGCGTGTCCTTCCTTCAAAGTCTTTTTTGATTCAGCCTGATTACCCTTGCGGCTGCGATGGCGCAAGCGCTTGCACCGGGGTCGCCTATCTGTATATTGCGCGGCTTCAATAACCCTTGCCGGCGCTGTGTCGGCTATGGCGCGTGCTGCGTTGCCTGAGAAAATCCGTAAGGGAGTTTACGAATGCCTTTATACGAAACCGTTATGATTGCGCGCCAGGATATTTCCGGCGCTCAGGCCGAGGGCCTTATCGAGACTTTCTCGACCCTCATCGGCGAACAGGGTGGCAGTGTCACCAAGAATGAATACTGGGGCCTGAAATCCCTCGCTTACCGCATGGACAAGAACCGTAAGGGTCATTACGCGCTGATGAATATCGACGCGCCGGCCCCGGCTATTGCCGAGATGGAACGCCAGATGCGTCTGAATGAAGACGTGCTGCGTTATCTGACAATCCGTGTTGAAGAACATGAAACAGAGCCGTCAGCGATGATGAAGTCTCGCGGTAGCCGTGATGACCGTCCGCGTCGGGATAACGATGATCGCCCGCGCCGTGACAACAGTGAAGACCGCCCGCGTCGGGAAAACAACGATGCGCCGGCAAAAGCCAGCGAAGGAGATAAGGCATGAGCACCTCACCTCGTCGTCCGTTTTTTCGTCGCCGCAAGTCCTGCCCGTTCACCGGTGATAATGCACCGAAGATCGATTACAAGGATGTGAAGCTGCTGAGCCGCTACATTTCCGAACGTGGCAAGATTGTACCGAGCCGCATTACTGCTGTTTCCGGTAAGAAGCAGCGTGAACTGGCCCGCGCCATCAAGCGCGCCCGCTATATCGGTCTGCTGCCTTACGTGGTTAAGTAAGCAGTCGGTTCCGGCACCGGACAGGTGGCGGTGGAGAAGGCATGTGAGTGATGCACAGGGAAATCGGCATAGCGATCGCCGCAGGGTTGGCCAGCGCCATGATTATGGTGCTGCCGGCCTATGCCGTTCCGTTTGCACTGCTCGCTCCGTTTTTTCCGCTTCCGCTTCTGTTGTGCGGTCTGGCGCGCGGCGCCACGACCGGTGCAATAGCACTCTGCGTCTTCGGTCTTGCAATGGCGGTACTCAGCCCGGCGGCGTCGGTTCTGCCGCTCGTCGCCATTTACGGATTACCGGCCCTGCTGGTGGTCTGGCTGGCATTGCAGCAGAAAGCCGATGCGGATGGACAGGTGAGCTTTGCGCCTCCTGGTCATGTCGTGTCGTCACTGGCGATTTATTGTGTCGTCGGGTTTCTGGCAGCCGTAGTATTTTCAGGCGGGCCACAGGCCATTCTGGATTTTCTGCGAAGCTTCACCGACGGTTTCATGTCTGCTTTCGGGCAGGCACTGGATACGCAGGGCGCAACCATGCCGCCGGAAGATGTGGCGAAGATGTCCGAAACGCTGGCAGCGACTTTGCCGGCCGCAGCCATCGTCTACACGTCACTGATGTATCTGGTGAACGCGGTATTTGCGCAGAGCATTCTGGCGAAGCGAAATCTGGCGATCCGGCCAACACCCGTCTACCGGACATTCTGGCTGCCGTCATGGTTGCTGATCGCGTTCGGAGCGTCACTGGCGGGATGGCTTCTGCTGGACGGAACCGCAGGGTTTATCCTGCTGACCGTCACAGCGGCGCTGGCTCTTCCGTTCTTTCTGCAGGGGCTGGCGGTGATGCATGTGCTGACCCGGGGGCTTCCGGGGCGGGGACTGTGGCTGTTTCTTTTCTATCTTTTGCTGGTGCTAATCACCGGCGTTTCGGTTGTGCTGGTAACAGCGCTTGGAGTTGTTGATCACCTGACGGGTCTGAGGGCGCGAGCAAGCGCTTCCCGGCCGTCTGACGAGGAGTAGTACTATGGAAGTCGTGCTTTTGGAGAGGGTCGAGAAACTCGGCCAGATGGGCGATGTGGTAACGGTAAAGCCGGGCTTTGCCCGTAACTTTCTGCTGCCGCAGAACAAGGCGCTGCGCGCCAACAAGGCAAACCTGGCCTATTTCGAAAGCCAGCGGGTACAGCTTGAAGCTGCCAACCTTGAGCGCCGCAAGGAAGCGGAAGCCGTTGCCGCACAGGTTGACGGTCGTGAAATCGTAATGGTTCGCCAGGCTGGCGAAAGCGGTCAGCTCTACGGTTCGGTTTCGGCCCGTGATATTGCTGACAGTGCCCGGGAAACCGGTTTCATGGTTGGCCGCAGCCAGGTTGACCTGAACCAGCCGATCAAGGAACTGGGCCGCTACAACATCCGGATCATCCTGCATCCGGAAGTCGATGCGACCATCCTGATCAATGTCGCGCGTTCGGCAGAAGATGCCGAAGCACAGAAGATTGCTTCGGAACAGGCTGCAGAAGCAGACCTTCTGGCTGAAACCGATGACGTTCAGGCTGAGCTCGAAGAGATTGAAGCAGAAGCTGCAGACGCTGTTGAAGAAGACGACAGCACGGCCAGCTAAGCCTCAGACTGATATGATCCGTGGCCGGGTGTGAAACCCGGCCACAGTGATTTATAAAAAACAGGGCATGGTTTATTCCATGCCCTGTTTTTTTATGTCTGGGTGGTGTTGAGCAAAAGAATCCCGGACCGTACAGATTCAGCAAACAACAAAACCCGCCTCAGGGAACACCCGGGCGGGTTTGATGCGAGCGGAGATGATGTCTCCCTCGTGCAGGTCTTCGGAAGACTAGAAGCCTTCGCGTTCCAGGCGCTTGCGCTCGAGCTTACGGGCGCGGCGAACGGCCTCGGCACGCTCACGGGCACGCTTTTCAGACGGCTTTTCGTAGGAACGGCGGAGTTTCATTTCCCGGAAAACACCCTCGCGCTGCATTTTCTTTTTCAGCGCCTTCAGGGCTTGATCGACATTATTGTCGCGAACAGAGACTTGCACGTGCAGACAGCTCCTTCCAAGCTTGCGAATACTAAAAGACGGCGAAAAACATATCCGCCGTCTTGATCAAGCTGCGTGTATAGGCGTTTTCGCCCATAGCGCAAGAGTTTTTCAGCAGAAAAGGGACGGCTACGGCTGACAATTTATGGCAATTCTTAAAATCGCACGTATGGGACATGCTGTCCTGCGTAAAGCCGCAGATCCTGTGGAAGACCCGACCGCCACCAGCATTCGGGGACTGGTCGCGGATATGCTTGAGACTCTGGCTGATGCCGGAGGTGTCGGGCTGGCGGCTCCGCAGGTCCATATACCGCTGCGGCTGATGATCTTCTTTGTTCCGGATACGCGGGTCGAACTGCCGGAAGATCCGGATGACAGCGCGCAGGATATGACCGTTCTGGTGAATCCGGGATATGAACCATTGTCTGAGGAGACCTCGCTGGGCTGGGAGGCCTGCCTGTCGGTGCCGGGACTGACGGGGGCCGTTCCCCGCTATACCCGTATTCGGTATTGGGGGACCGGACTTGACGGCTCACGGATTGAGCGGCGCGCCAGTGGCTTCCATGCGAGGGTGTTCCAGCATGAATATGATCATCTTGACGGGGTGCTCTATCCGCAGCGGCTGAATGATCCGTCGCTGTTCGGGTTTGCCGAGGAAATCCGGCGCGATCCGCCGTCATTGCGTCCGGGCTGAGGGGCATTCACCCTTGGCGGAAACGGTAATTGATGCCATATCAGAATGATGACTGATACCTTGCACGATGATACCCGTGAGCGGCTGATGGCTGCTTTGTTGCCAAATGTAGCTTTCGATGGCTGGACGATGACGGCGTTACGCCATGCGGCGACAGATGCCGGCGTCAGCGACCATGAATTGCTGCTGGCTTTCCCCAACGGTGCAATGGATGCCCTGCTATACAGCATTCGCCGGGCAGATAGCCGGATGCTGGAACAGCTGGCGAAAATGCCGCTGGACGAGATGCGTATCCGCGACCGCATCACAACGGCAGTCCGGATCCGGCTGGAGAATGAGCCGGACAAGGAGGCCGTGCGCCGTGGCGTGACGCTGCTTGCGCAGCCGCAGAACGCGCCGGTCGCGGCAAAGCTGACCTGGGCGACGGTTGATGCGATCTGGCGGGCCTGTGGCGACCGCAGCCATGATTATAATTACTATACCAAGCGGGGCCTGTTGTCCGGCGTCTGGACATCAACATTGCTGTACTGGCTGAACGACCGGTCAGAGGGGGATGCAGCCACCTGGGCTTTCCTCGACCGGCGGATTGGTGATGTCATGCGTATCCCGAAACTGACGGCGCCGTTCAAGAAGGCTGCCGCCCGTTTCCCCTCGCCGTTACGGGTGCTGGAACGATTGCGGGCGGGTAACCCGTTTCCCTCCCGCCGGGCCAGTGGTCCGACTGACTAGTTGGCCCGGCGGGCTTCTGTCTCTTCCTCATGGCGTCCCGGCGACAGACGGGATTCAGCGGCTAACAGGTCGTCAACTTTCTGGCCAGTGCAACGAACTCCTGTGCTGCGACTGAATGATCTGTTGTGCGGGCGGCGATCCAGATCGGGGCTTTCAGGCTGATGTCCGGGGCCAGTTCACGAAAGACCACCCCATCCATGCCGAGCTGTCGCAGCGAGGCGGGGGCTATGGTGACGCCAAGACCGGCCGCAACCAGATTCAGAGTAGAGACGATACGGGGTGCCTGTTGTGCAATCACCGGCTCGAATCCGGCTGAGCTACAGGCTTCCATGATAGCGTCATACAGGCCCTGACCTGCTGCCCGGCGGTACAGAATGAGGGGCTCATCTGCCAGTTCATGCAACCCGACCGGGGTGCGTTGCCCTGCCAGCCTGTGATCCTGCGGGATGGCCAGCAGCATCGGTTCCTGCACCAGAAGATGAAGCACAAGCCCGGTCCGGTCAGCGATGGGTGAACGTACAAAGGCGATATCCAGTCGTTCTGCCTTCAGTGCTTCAGCCATTTCTGCCGTGCCGGCTTCTTCCAGTATCAGTTCCACTTTTGGAAAACGCTCACGATAGCGCCGGATGATCTGTGGCACGAAGGGGTGAAAGGGCGAGGAACTGGTAAAGCCGACCGAGAGGGCACCTTCCTCTCCGCGTGCCGTGCGTTTCGTTTTGGCGATGGCTTCTTCAACCCCACTGATAATGGCCCGGGCTTCCGGCAGCAGGGCACGACCTGCCTCTGTCAGTTCAACACCACGGGGCAGGCGGCGAAACAGCTGAACATTCAGTTCCGTTTCCATGGCCTTGATCTGCTGACTGAGCGGCGGCTGCTGGATGCCAAGCCGCTCTGCTGCTCGGGTAATATGGCCCTCCTCGGCTACAGCGAGGAAATATCTGAAATGGCGAATATCCATTTCTCATATCTAAATCATATGAAAAATGCGGTAAACATATATTGGATTCACAAAAACAGACCGGTTAGCGTTTGTTCAGGGCGAGGCACCTGACTGTCGTCCTGATTGTTTCCGTCCCATACAGGATGGGTCTACCCTCTCGAACAGGTGATAAGGACGACAGATATGGAATCTCTGATTTGCGATATGCTGGAATGGCTGGAGGCTGAACCGCGCAGCTATGACGAGGTTATGTCTGCCTGGCGTACATCCTGCCCGCGACTGACGGTCTGGGAAGATGCCTGGGATCAGGGACTGGTCAGCCGTCACAGGCTGGAAAGCGGTCAGATCGCGGTCCGCATTACCGAGAAGGGCAGGGATTACCTGTATCACAATGTGCGGCCACGGGATGACCGGCCGGTTGTGACTGCCGCCCACGCAATTACCTGAGCCTGTCCGCAACAAAAATCCGGAAGAAGCCTGCAAGCCTCTTCCGGATCTGTTACCGGCTCATCTGTGCCAGACGGCTCAGTCAGCGAAGGGGTCGTGGACCAGGATGGTGTCGTCGCGTTCCGGACTGGTCGACAGCAGGGCAACCGGGGCTTCAATCAGTTCCTCAATACGCCGGATATACTTGATTGCTGTTGCCGGAAGCTGCTTCCAGGACCGGGCGCCAAAGGTGCTTTCGGACCAGCCTTCGAGCGTTTCGTAAATTGGTTCGACCGCCGCCTGCTGTTCAGCGCCGGCGGGAAGGTAATCGACTTCTTCACCGTTCAGGCGATAGCCGACGCAGACCTTCAGTTCATCCATGCCGTCCAGCACATCAAGTTTGGTCAGCGCGATGCCGGAGATACCACCGACCTTGACGGCCTGACGGACCATCACCGCATCGAACCAGCCGCAGCGGCGTTTGCGTCCGGTAACGGTACCAAATTCATGACCACGTTCGCCCAGTCGCTGGCCGGTTGCGTCTTCCAGTTCAGTCGGGAAGGGGCCGGAGCCGACGCGGGTGGTGTAGGCTTTGGTGATGCCGAGGACATAGCCAATGCCGGAGACGCCCATGCCAGAGCCGGTTGCCGCCTGACCAGCGACAACATTCGACGAGGTGACATAGGGATAGGTGCCGTGATCGATATCCAGCATGGTGCCCTGCGCGCCTTCAAACAAGATGCGCTTGCCGTCGCGTCGCGCCCGGTCGAGGGTTTTCCAGACGGGCTTTGCAAAAGGCAGAACCTTCGGTGCGACATCCAGCAGGGCGGTGACGATGTCACCGGCGCTGATTTCGGCCTCACCAAGACCACGCAGCAAGGCATTATGGTGGATCAGCAGAGCATCCACCCGGGCCCGCAGGCGATCGGGATCAGCCAGATCACAGACACGGATGGCGCGGCGGGCAACCTTGTCTTCGTAGGCCGGGCCGATACCGCGTCCAGTGGTGCCAATCCGGGCGCTGCCGAGTGCTTCTTCGCGAACCCGGTCGAGATTGCTGTGCAAGGGCAGGATAAGCGCCGCGTTTTCAGCGATCTGCAGCCGGTCCGGTGTGATCTCCACGCCCTGCTTGCCGATCTTCTCGATCTCGCCGAGCAATGCCCAGGGGTCGACCACGACACCATTACCGATCACCGAAATGGTGTTGCTGCGCACGACGCCGGACGGCAGCAGGCTCAGCTTGTAGGTTGTACCGTCGATGACGAGGGTATGTCCGGCATTATGCCCGCCCTGAAAGCGTACAACGACGTCAGCGCGGTTTGACAGCCAATCGACAATCTTACCCTTGCCTTCGTCACCCCACTGGGAGCCGACAACTGCGACATTGGACATAACTGATCTCCGTTTGAAAGTGGTCAGGCGGCGGTGACGGGACGGATCGTCCCGCCATCCAGCCAATGCGAACAGCCAAGGCGCCGTGCCTCGCCTTCCGCATCTGTCGTTTCGTTCAGGGCGGCGACTGTGGTCCAGCCATCGGCCCGTTGGGAGGCCCCGGTTGAGGGGCCGGCAGGCAGATAGAGCCGGTCACGGCGTGACGGCTTTGGCAGCGCCCGCAAAAGACTGTCGAGATAGAGTGTGGCGCCGGTTGCAGGTTCGCCACCATCGGCGACATATCGTCCGCCCCGGCCAAGCTCGCCCCGGACACCACGTCCGAACAGCGCAAAGCTGACCCCGGTATGATATTCGAAGCCGCGATTTTCGACCGGATCAACGGTCAGCCGGATATTCGGACGAATGGCGCGCAGGGTGTTGATGACGTTGCGCAGCCGTTGCAGTTCCTGACGACCGCTTGTACCGAGGTCGAGTGCATCCAGCCGCTCCAGTGCCTGATCGGCGGCCCCGGAGGCCCGCATCAGCTTGCCGAGCAGGGGGGCCGCATCACCGGCAATATTGCGGACAAGCGCTTCATCCTTGTGATCGAGCGCTTCACGCAGGGCTGCCCGGTCAATACTGGCAGATTCGGTTGCCCGGTCGACCAGATTCGGGGTGAACAGATCAACCGTCACCTCGTCGATGCCAACTGCGGCCAGCGCCTCGTCACACAGCGCGATCACTTCGGCATCGGCTGCGTCCTCATCCGCGCCGATGATCTCGATGCCGGCCTGGGCAAACTGTCGTTCGGGGCGCAGCTGTGCGCCCTTAACCCGCAGAACGCTGCCGGCATAGCTCAGGCGCAGCGGACGTGGTGCCTTGTGCAGCCGTGTGGTTGCGATACGGGCGATCTGCGGGGTCATGTCGGCGCGCAGGCCCATCATGCGCTGGCTGACGGGATCCATCAGCCGGAAGGTCTGCGAGGCGATATCGCCTCCGCCCTGCAACAGCGCATCCTCGAACTCGACCATCGGCGGTTCGACCCGGTCATAGCCACGGCTGGCAAAGCAGGCACAGAGCGCAGCCAGAACACCGGCTTCATGCTCGGCATGCGGCGGCAGAATGTCTCGGAGCCCGTTCGGCAGAAGGGCCATACGTGCACTGTCATTCATGGACGGATAATCCGTAGGTGAAAACCGGAGGTTTGATAGCCGAAGCGGCGGGATGGAACAACCGCGCAGGGCGCAGTCCGGCGGCTGTTGTCACAGATTTCAGCCGCCGGAAGGTTTTGTCAGCTCTTGTCTTTGCCGATCTGCTCCAGATCGTAAGGGGTCGACTGGTAGATCGAGTTCAGCCAGTTGCCATAGAACAGATGCGCACTTGCCCGCCAGAAGTTGATCGGTGTGGCTGCCGGGTCGTCGCCGGGGAAATAATTCCGAGGCAGGTTGATGGCCTCACCCTTTTCGGCATCGCGGGCATATTCGTCACCCAGCGTTGTTGAATCATATTCCAGATGGTTGAACATGAAGACATCACGCCGCGCCCGGTCACGGACCAGACAGGGACCGGCCTCATCGGATTCAACAACGATGTCGAGGTTGCTGAAATTTGCGAAATCCTCGGCATGATTTTCCGTATGACGCGAGACCGGCACAGGAATCTGGTCATTCATGCCGCGCATCAGCAGCGAGCGATGATCTTTCACCTTGTGCCAGTACACACCGAACCGCTTCTCCGGCAGGGTATATTTCGGAATGCCGTGGAAGTGATAGAGCGCGGCCTGTGCGCCCCAGCAGAGGGAAAACAGGCTGTGGACGTTGGTACGTGACCAGTCAAAGATCTGTTTCAGTTCGTCCCAGTAGGTCACTTCCTCAAACGGCAGCTTTTCAATCGGCGCGCCGGTGACGATGAAGCCGTCGAATTTTTCGTCCCGGATGGTATCCCAGTTCCGGTAAAAGTCGCGCAGATGTGATTGCGGCGTATTCTTCGAGGTATGGCTGCCCGGCATCAGCAGGGTCAGTTCGACCTGCAATGGCGTGGAACCCAGAACACGGGCGATCTGGTTCTCTGTCTTGATCTTTTCCGGCATCAGGTTCAGCAGCGCCACCCGGATGGGGCGGATATCCTGACGGATAGCGTCGTCTTCCCCGATGAGAAGAACGCCTTCATCTTCCAGCACCTGGCGGGCGGGAAGGTCTCTTGGAATTTTGATCGGCATGTTATGTTGTACTCTCTTCTATCGGATCTTGCGTGTCTCGCGACGGGTGGCGCAGGCGGCGAGATAGGTCTCGACCAGCAAGGCAGCACCTGGACGCCCGGCAGCAAGGTCAGCAGCCATGATGTCGTAAATCATCCTCAGGAATGACTCTGGTCCCGGCCCGCCATTCTCTGCGGGCATGCCTTTAAATAGGTCGTCAGCATCCAGAGAAAAGCCATAGCGGTCGGCATAGGCCTGATAACGGGGGCGACGGAACTCGATCAGGTCCGGGAACAGGGGGCCGGCAAACTGTACCGGATTGATGCCCGCACCACTGTCCGGCATGGTCGCCAGTCGCGGGGTAATGAAAGCGGGATTGTAGAACAGCGGCTTTGGTGAGGCCTGTGCGCGTTCAATCAGCTTTGCTTCGTAATAGTCATTCGAGCGCAGATAAATGGTCAGCGTTTCTGCGCCGAGACTGGCAATCACCGGGTCCTGCGGGTCGTCGATATCAACGATTTCGCACAGGCTGCCCGAGGCATCATTGATGAAACTGTCACAGCCATACAGGGTCCAAGCCTTGCGGATAAAGCCGGAGACATCCAGCATCGACGCCACTTCGGCACGGCGATACAGATCCTGCCGCCGCAGAAATTCGGCCTTTGGCAGACCTTTCAGTGCGGGGTCGCCGAACATCCCGAGGAAAGTCGACACCGGGTCGAGATTCTCGAAGGTGATGTTGTGATTGATGTAGATCGAGTCTGAGCGCAGCAGGTCGGCAACAAACCGGTCCTCCATCGCCATGATCTTCTGCTTGATGTTGTCGAGGATATCCTCCGACAGATAGCGCGTTCCGATCCGGTAATCCGCTGAGAAATGGTACCAGTTCGAGGTTTTCCGCAACCGGGACGACAACAGGGTTTTCCCTACACCCGACATGCCGAGCATCGTGAAAGCATGCGGCAGAGCGCAGAAGTCTTCAAAGGAAGGAAGCGGCGAAACAGACATCGGATAACCCTGCGGCGCTTGGAAAAATTGACGGGCTCCGGTTATAGCGATGGCCGGGGGCGGGGGAAAGAGCATGCTGCGCGGAGGCCCGGCAGAACATGGTACAAAAAAAGAGCGGCCAGGAGAACCTGACCGCTCAATTTCAGAGAATTACCGCTTTTGGCGGAAGCCTGTTCGCTCAGATGTCGAACTTCAGCGGCTTTGCCTGAACGACATGTTCGATGGCGCGGACTTTCTTGAGTACGTCCTCGGAGATTTCACCGTCGATTTCCAGCAGGGCGATGGCATTGCTGCCGACTTCCACACGACCGAGATGGAAGGTGGCGATGTTGACGCCGTTATCGCCCAGCACCTTGCCAAGCTCGCCGATCAGGCCGGGCTTGTCGTGGTTGGTGATGTAGAGCATCGACGGAGCCAGATGTGCCTCGATGTCGATTTCCTTGATCTCCACAATCCGCGGGCTGGCGCCGAGCAGGGTGCCGGCGACTGACCGGGTCTGCTTTTCCGTCGTTACCGTGATGCGGATCAGCGTCTGATAATCCGGGGCCTGCAGGGTGCGGGTCTCGGAACAGGCGATGTCGCGTTCCTTGGCGATGATCGGTGCGTTGACCATGTTGACCGAGCTCATCAGCGGGGCCAGCAGTCCCTGCAGGGCGAGGGCGGTCAGTGGCTTGGTATTCAGTTCCGCAACATGGCCTGCATATTCGATCTGCACGCTGCGCAGAGCCGATTCCGTCAGCTGCCCGGCGAAGCTGCCGAGCAATTCAGCCAGCTTCATGTAGGGTTTCAGGCGCGGCGCTTCTTCTGCGGTGACAGACGGCATGTTCAGCGCATTGGTAACCGCACCGGTCAGCAGATAGTCAGACATCTGCTCAGCCACCTGCAGGGCCACGTTTTCCTGTGCTTCCGTCGTCGCCGCACCTAGATGCGGGGTGGCGATGAAGTTGGGCAGACCGAACAGGGCGTTTTCTTTTGCCGGCTCTTCAACGAACACATCGAAGGCAGCGCCTGCGACATGACCGGATTCGAGAGCAGTTTTCAGGGCTGCTTCATCGACCAGGCCGCCACGGGCACAGTTGACGATACGCACGCCCGGTTTCATGCGGGCGATGGCATCAGCATCAATGATGTTGCGGGTCTGGTCGGTCAGCGGGGTATGCAGGGTGATGAAATCCGCCTGTTCCAGCAGCTGCTCCAGAGTGACTTTCTGGACACCGATCTCGACGGCGCGCTCTGCCGACAGGAACGGGTCATAGGCCAGCACCTTCATCTTCAGGCCAACCGCACGGTCGGCCGCGATCGAGCCGATATTACCACAGCCGATGACGCCGAGTGTCTTGCCGGTCAGCTCGACACCCATGAATTTCGACTTTTCCCATTTGCCGGCATGGGTGGATTCGTTGGCCTGCGGGATCTGGCGGGCGACCGCGAACATCATCGCAATCGCATGTTCCGCCGTGGTGATGGCATTGCCGAACGGGGTGTTCATGACCACCACACCCTTGGCGGTGGCCGCTTTCAGGTCGACGTTATCAACGCCGATACCGGCACGGCCGATAACCTTCAGATTGTCGGCGGCTTCGATCAGTTCTGCTGTCGCCTTGGTGGCGGAGCGGATGGCGAGGCCATCATACTGACCGATGATTTCACGAATTTCTGCCGGGGTCATGCCGGTCTTGAAATCCACTTCGATGCCACGGTCGCGAAAGATTTCGACGGCGCGCGGGCTCAGTTTGTCGGAGACGAGTACTTTTACCATTTTTCTAATTCCTCAGGCCGTCTTGTTTACATCATTGGCTACCGTTGCTGCCGCCCAGTCGAGCCAGGGAAGCAGGGCTTCCATGTCTGTCGACTCAACGGTCGCGCCACCCCAGATCCGAAGACCCGGAGGAGCATCACGGTAGGCGCCGATGTCATAGGCGACCCCCTTGTCGTCCAGCATGGCGGCAATGCGCTTGGCGGCCGCAGCCTGTGCTTCGGACGGCAGGCTGGTGAACCAGTCAGCCACGATCTTCAGGCAGATCGAGGTGCAGGAACGGGTGGCCGGATCAACAGCCAGAAAATCAACCCAGTCTGTCTTTTCAACCCAGGCGGAGACAGCTGCAAGGTTGGCTTCCGAACGGGCGATCAGGGCTTGTGCGCCGCCGATTTCCTCAGCCCATTTCAGCGAGTCCAGTGCGTCTTCAACACAGAGCATGGAGGGTGTGTTGATGGTCTCGCCCTTGAAGACACCTTCGATCAGCTTGCCACCCTTGGTCAGGCGGAAAATCTTCGGCATCGGACGGTCCGGTGCGAAAGTTTCGAGCCGTTCAACAGCCCGCGGGCTGAGGATCAGCATGCCGTGGGCTGCTTCACCACCCAGCACTTTCTGCCAGGAATAGGTGACAACATCGAGCTTCTGCCAGGGCAGGTCCATGGCGAAGGCGGCTGATGTCGCGTCGCAGATGGTCAGACCTTCACGGTCATCGGCAATCCAGTCAGCGTTCGGAACGCGTACACCGGAGGTGGTGCCGTTCCAGGTGAAGACGACATCACGGTTGGTATCAACCTGTGTGAGGTCCGGCAGTTCGCCATAACCGGCTTCGATGGTGCGGACGTCTTTCAGCTTGAGCTGTTTGACGACGTCGCTCACCCAGGCGGAACCGAAGCTTTCCCAGGCAACCATGTCAACGCCACGGGCCCCAAGCAGGGACCAGAGCGCCAGTTCAACTGCGCCGGTGTCAGATGCCGGAACGATGCCGATACGGTAATCGTCGGGCAGGCCGAGCAGTTCATGAGAAAGGTCGATAACCTGTTTCAGCTTCGCCTTGCCGGGTTTGGCACGGTGTGACCGGCCAAGCACGGCATCGCCGAGCGCAGCAAGGGTCCAGCCCGGGCGCTTTGCGCAGGGACCTGAAGAGAAATTCGGGTTATTCGGGGTCGTTGTCGGATGCACGAGTGCATCCTGATGCAGCGATGGCTGCACAGCAGGATCTGTGGTCATAAGTTTTCCTCTCACCATTACAGATGAGTCTCGCCCCGGTGGGGAGGCGTGGCCCGCTGAGAGCAATATGCGGGAGACCACCCCCCGTCAAATGAATCTTTTTCAGGGGCAGAAAAGGCCGGTTTATGTGTCGGTACAGCTAAGGAGGATGACAATGTTTATAGAGTTTTGCCTTAAAATAAACACTGTTCAAAAAATATATTGCGGAACTGAACGACGTTCAATAACGTATATGCGTACCAACATGAAAACGGAGTACGATCATGTTTACGAAATTTATCAGGACGGCAGTGACGGCGGTAAGTCTCATTGCCCTGACGACCCCGGTCATGGCTGATCCGCCTGGTCACGCCCCGGCACATGGCTGGCGTGCAAAGCATGACGGTCATCGTCACAAGCATAAGCAGCCGAAGCATTATCCGGCACCAGTTGACTATGACGCCGGCCATTGCGCGCAGACCGAAATCGGTGCGGTCCTTGGTGGTGTTGCAGGAGGTGTGCTGGGCTCTACCATCGGAAAGGGCGACGGCAATATCGCGGCAACAGTCGGTGGTGTCGTGGTCGGTGTCCTGCTGGGTGGCAGTATTGGCCAGACAATGGAACAGCAGGATCAGTCCTGTGCAGGGCGTCTGCTGGCAACTGTGCCCGATGGCCGCAGCGCCGGATTTATCAATAAACGTGGCCACGAGACGGTCATCCGGCCCCTCGATACCTTTGAGCGCCGTAACCGGACATGCCGCAGTTATACGGCGACAGCCGTTATTGCCGGATCACCGGACACGATATCGGGCATTGCCTGTCTTGATGACCGGGGTCGCTGGATTCGAGAGAGCTGATTTCTGATAAACACCTTCTCCCGGCCAGCGTTCTGCTGACCGGGAGAAGGGCCGATTCCCTCAGACCTGTCAGATTATCAGACGACCGGCGACATGCCGCCGTCGACATTGACGGCGCAGCCCGTGATATAGCTGGCTGCATCCGACACGAGGAAGCAGGCCATGCGGGCAAATTCATCCGACTCGCCGATACGCCCGAGAGGGACGCCGGATTCTTTCGCCATGGCGTCAAGGAACGACTGATAGCTGGTGCCGTCATTCTGGGCCCGCCAGCGTTTTGCCCATTGTTCGCTGTCGATCTTGCCGACCAGCAGGGCATTGACGAGTACGTTATGCGGCGCACCTTCCTTTGACATGACCTTGGCCAGTGCCATGCCGGCGGCGCGGGTGACGGAGGTCGGCACGCTGCCTCCGGGCTGGGCCTTGGCGGCGGTCGAGACCACGTTGATCACCCGGCCCCATTTCCGCTCCATCATGCCGGGCATGTAGTGACGTCCGAACCGGATGGCGGCAAACAGCTTGAGGTCGAGATCTTCCTGCCAGTCCTGGTCACTGACTTCGAGGAACGAGCCGCGTCGTGATGATCCGGCATTGTTGATCAGGATATCGACATTGCCGAATTTCTGCTCAACATCCTTGTACAGCTGGGTCAGCTGGTCTGTGTCCGTGATGTCGCAGGGGAAGGCCATGGCGGCATCACCGATGGCAGCTGCGGCCTCATCAAGGTTCTCCTTCGACCGGGCAACCAGTGCGACCCGTGCACCACTGGAGGCAAATCGTTCGGCCATCGCGCGGCCCAGTCCCTGACTGGCGCCGGTAATCAGCGCATTGCGCCCTTTAAGTGAAATTTCCATTCTGAGTTCCTTCCGGAATAAGTGGTTGATTTGTTACCATTAGGTCAGAGATTGTGGCGTTCAGAAAGAGAAACAAGCCATGTTCACAAGCGATTATAAGGAACAGCCTTGGTGGTGGGACCGGACACCCCCGCCAGCCCGGACTGAGCAGACTCTGCCGGAACGGGCGGATATCCTTGTTATCGGGGCAGGCTATACCGGGTTGCATGCCGCCATTCAGACAGCCCGTGGTGGCCGCGATACGGTGGTTATGGATGCGGAACATGCGGGCTGGGGCGCGAGTTCCCGCAATGGCGGGCAGATCAGCCGCAGCGTAAAACCGGATTTTGAGAGTCTGAGCCACAAACATGACCGGGAGACAGCCTTCGCCATTCATCGTGAAGGCGAAAACTCGATCCAATACACCGAGGATTTTATCGGCAAGGAAGGGATCTCCTGCGATTTCGGCCGGGTCGGGCGATTCCATGCCGCACATAACCCGGCCCGGTTTCGCAGGCTGGTACAGCAGGTGGAGAAACCGGTGCCCGGCCTTGAGGACGGCTCCTACATCATTCCAAAGTCGGAACAGCATTCGGAACTCGGCACCGATCTTTATTTTGGCGGCGCGGTTTCGCCCAACAATGCCTGTCTTGACCCGGCAGCCTATCACCGGGGTGTTCTGACCACGGCGCTGGCTGCAGGGGTGAAGGTTATCTCTCACTGTCCGGCACTGGATATCCGGCGGGAGGCGTCAGGCTTCACCGTGAAAACTGCGAGGGGACTTATTCAGGCGAACCGGGTGGTTATCGCGACAAACGGTTATACCGGCGCCCTGACCCCCTGGCATCGCCGTCGCGTCATCCCGATCGGCAGCTACATCATCGCCACTGAACCGCTCGACAAGGCGGTGATGGATCGTCTGATGCCGACAAACCGGGTCATCAACGATACTCGCAAGGTGGTCTATTATTACCGCCCCAGCCCGGACCGCCGCCGCATCATCTTCGGCGGTCGTGTCTCCATCGGCGAAACCAACCCCCGTCTCAGCGCACCCCGGCTGCACAAGTCTCTCACGGCGATCTTCCCGGAACTGTCGGCGGTCAGGATCAGCCATTCCTGGATGGGGTTCGTCGCCTACAGCTTTGATGAACTGATGCATATCGGTGAAGATGACGGCCTGCATTATGCCATGGGCTATTGCGGCTCCGGCGTTGGCATGTCCGGCTATCTCGGCATGCGTGTCGGCCAGCAGGTGCTGGGCCTGAAAGAAGGCAGGACGGCCTTCGACAATCTGCCCTTCCAGACCCGCCCTTTCTACAGTGGCAAACCCTGGTTCCTCGCCCCGTCACTGCTCTATTACAAGCTGATGGACAGCCTGAATATCTGACCAGCGGACAGGCCGGTTTCCTCCGACTTTCACATTCTGAAGCTGTTTCAGGGCCTCCATCGGGATGCCGATGAAACAGATCCTGAAACAAGTTCAGGATGAGGATGAGCAGGATGAGGATGAGCAGAATGAGGATGAGGGGTGAGAGGGCGGGGAGGTACAGGCAAGGCTGATTTCGCACCAGCCACCCAGACTTCGCTGTCCGGAATGGCGAGTGGGATATTCCCGCTGTTTTGTTAGCTCCTGTTTCGGTCGTTAGTACAGACAACCCGCCAGCGACCCTCATCCTGAACTCGTTTCAGGATCCCTGCCGATGGGTTCGGCGGGAAAGGGCGGCTGGGATGATGGTGGAGAATGACCTGATATCCTCTGCCCTCCGGTTTTCCTGTCGCTCGCCGGTGCTTTGTCGCAAACTGCGGGGATGGAGAGAGAAAGCTTCCCTGATGCGGCGCCGGGCCGTCACTGGCATGCCCTGGAAGACGGGCGGGTGCAGTGTGATGTCTGTCCGCGGTTCTGCAAATTGCGGGACGGGCAGCGGGGGCTGTGTTTTGTGCGGGCGAATGATGGCGGGCGCATTGTGCTGACGACGCAGGGGCGGTCGTCCGGGTTCTGTGTCGATCCGATCGAGAAGAAACCGCTGAACCATTTCCTGCCGGGAACACCGGTGCTGTCCTTCGGCACAGCAGGCTGCAATCTGACCTGCAAGTTCTGCCAGAATTACGACATCTCGAAATCCCGGGAACTGGACAAGCTGCAGGATCAGGCGTCGCCGGAGGCGATTGCCATGGCGGCGGTCTCCAAGGGCTGCCGGTCGGTCGCCTATACCTACAATGATCCGACGATCTTCATGGAATATGCCATCGACGTGGCGCAGGCCTGCCGCGAGCAGGGGGTCAAGTCGGTGGCGGTGACGGCGGGCTATATCGGTGATGCGGCGCGGGCTGAGTTTTACTCTCATCTGGATGCGGCGAATGTCGATCTGAAAGCTTTCACCGAACGGTTCTACCGGGATATCTGCTCCAGCCAGTTGGAGCCCGTGAAGGAATCGCTGATCTATCTGAAGCATGAAACCAATGTCTGGTTTGAGATCACGACACTGCTGATTCCGGATGAGAATGACAGCGAAGCCGAGATCGAGGAACTGACGCAATGGGTGGTCGAGGCGCTGGGTGTTGATGTGCCGGTCCATTTCTCAGCCTTCCATCCGGACTGGAAGATGCTGGATAAGCCGCGCACACCGCCGGAGACCCTGTTCCGGGCACGGCGGATCGCCCAGAAGAACGGCATCCGCTATGCCTATTGCGGCAATGTGCATGATTACAATTCCGGCACCACCTACTGCCACGGTTGCGGCACGCCGCTGATCGGACGGGACTGGTACGAGTTGTCGACCTGGAACCTGACCCATGACGGTCATTGCCGGACCTGCGGCACGTCCTGCGCGGGTGTGTTTGATGGTGAACCCGGTGACTGGGGCCGCAAGCGGCAGCGTGTGGTGATGCGCGAATACGCGGCCTGAGATTGTCTTGTGCCGGGGATATGCTAGAAGCGCCCGGAATTCCTCAGACGGTGGCGCGTTGAACGCACGATGAAAAACACGATCCTCTGGATATTGAAACTTGGCCTGTCCGGTCTGCTGATCTGGTTCCTGCTCGACAGCGTGGACGCAGACGCGGTGCTGGAGCGTGTGCAGGGGATGGATATGGGCATCGCCGCAGTCGGGCTGACCCTGCTCATCGTTCAGGTCGGGGTCACGATGGTCCGCTGGCAGATTGCCCTGCGTGGTATTGATGGCTGGCTGAACCACAGCGATGCTTTTCGTTACATCTATATGGGGATTTTCTTCAGTCAGACCCTGCCATCTTCGGTCGGTGGCGATGCGGTGCGCATGTACAAGGGCTACAAGCGCGGGCTGACCCTGTCACAATCCATCAACGGGGTGATGCTGGACCGGGTGGCGACGGTGCTGGCGCTGGCTTTTCTGGTGGCAGTGATGACCCCCTTCATCTGGAGCCGGACCGGTGATATGGCGCTGGTGCTGCCGTTTCTGGCCATTGCTCTCGGTGGTGTCGCCGGGCTGTGCCTGC
>TARA_R110000787_G_scaffold60989_2_pt1 | contig 37662 bp, 28 predicted proteins | sample TARA_R110000787 | Tara Oceans TARA_R110000787 (sample SAMEA4397920) | marine metagenome | biome: Polar Biome; feature: [DCM] deep chlorophyll maximum layer (ENVO:01000326); material: water (ENVO:00002006), including particulate matter (ENVO:01000060) such as... | depth 35 m | reverse complement strand
CAGACTATTACCAAAGAACTTGCGGCGCATGGTCAATATCCTAAACGGAGTGATGGGTGATCATCTGATTACGCATCAAAATCCATTAGCAGTATCAATGGTGCTGTATGATACCAATAATCGGGTACCAAGCGCTGTATTGTCAGGGCGCGTTATTATTCTATGCCATGGACTTTGTTTAAGCCACTTAAGCTGGAAAGTATCTGGTGAGAATAATCTGGCAAAAGCGCTCATGTATAGCTTGCCATCAGCGACTGTCTTGTACTTAAATTATAATACAGGTCGACGTATCTCAAGTAATGGACGTAGCTTTGCTCAAGTGTTGCAAGATTTGGTTGAGAATAACCCAGACATCACCCAGATTGATTTGGTCGGTCATAGTATGGGCGGTTTGGTAAGCCGTAGCGCGCTGTTTTATGGCAAAGAGCAAGGTTTTAGCTGGGTCAAAAGGGTGAGCAATCTGGTGACTTTAGGCTCGCCGCATCATGGCGCAAGTTTGGAGCAGATTGGGCATTTTGTCCAAGATAAAATCGCTAAATTGCCCTTTGCTGGGTCATTGGCAAAGCTTGGTGATATGCGCAGTGCGGGTATCATTGATTTGCGTTACGGTAGTATTCGAGATGCCGACTGGCAAGCGTTAGAGGGGCGTAGTGTGCTACCAGCAGATTTTCGTCATCCTACTCACTTGCCATTGCATGTGAATACCTATCTGGTAGCAGCAGTGATGGTCGAGACCCATTTTGAATTTAAGACCACAAGTTTATTGGGCGATGGGCTGGTTTCGGTAGAGTCAGCACTGGGTGAGCATACCGAAGAGCATACGCTGGCAGTGCCAGAGGGGCACAAAGCTATCTTTTATGGGATAAACCATATGAATTTAATCTACAGCGATAGAGTACATCAGCAAATCATTGCTTGGCTCTTGGATGATAGATTAGGCGATGCACATGAAGCAAAGTATGCGCTGAACCCGCGTATTTATTCTTATCCAGAAACCTATGAGGTTTAGCATAAGAGATACAAAATAATCAGACTAATGCTAAAAACCCTCAAGCATCATACTTGAGGGTTTTTTTATGACTGACTATAGTGAATTCAGTATTAAAACGATACAGTAGGACTGAGATGAATTTTACGCAGCCTCTGTCGGCGTAGGCACAGCACGCCAGAAAAATTTATACCAGTACTGCGTTGGAATATAACGTATCTGTTTTATTTGGAATTGACTATACTTAAATCAATGAGATAAAAGACTACTCAGCAAAAATCGCTGCCACATCGTCTTTATTAAATTTATAAATCTCACCGCAGAATCCGCAATCCATCTCAAAGGTACCGTTTTGCTCTGCAACGATATCCAATGCTTCTGTTTCGCCGATTTGCTCGATTGCCATTTCACACTTTTCACGTGAACACGTACAACCAAACGATAACGAGATAGGATCAGGAGCAACGACTTTTTCTTCATGATATAAGCGATACAAAATCTCATTGGTATCAAGCGTGGTCAATTCTTCTGCTTTCAGTGTACGCGTCAATACAGACAAGCGTGTCCACAAGTCATCATCAATACCAGCATCTTCATTTTGCTCAACTTCGTAGGTTTCTTGAGCGGTACGCGGCAGCATTTGCACCAAGATGCCACCCGCTTGTAAACCATCAGATGCCAAATTAATCAGCGTTGGAATCTGTGCCGATTGCTTTTGATAATGCGCCAAGCAATCTGCCAAATTGTCATGGCTACGTTCAACAATACCTTGATACGGCTCGCCGCCATCCGGTTGGATATTGATAAATAATACGCCTTGACCAGTAGCGCCCAGTTCAGCAAACGCTTCTTTAGCATGCAGCATATTATTCCACGCTTGCACGTGCTTGTCAGTATCACCTTTCCAGCTAGCAAGAGCGCGGATAATACCGTTTTGATCACATTCAGCCATCGCCCAATTCAGCAAACTATCGCTATCTGATGATTGCAATTGAATCGACAAGCGACCATTGATTTTAACAGTACCAATCAGCAAACTTGCAGCCGTCAACATCTCGCCGAGTAAGCGTTTTAGTGCTTCAGGATAAGGCTTTTGCGCAATGGTCGTCGCATAGCTACGCGATAAGCGCACCACATCACCGCGCACCGGAGAGTCTTCAATAAAAAAGCGTTGGCGAATGTCGTTATCTTGCATCAGATCAGTATTTTGTTCAGAGGCATTCGGAGTTTGGGTATCTTGGGTCATAGGTCATTTATAAGATTAAGAAGTTGCTAGCTTTATGGGGATAGATGCGGATTTATCAATCGTATCTATAGTAGATACACTTTTAAAAGAATACATTTAAAAGAATATATTGCCACTGGGATTAATTATTCGCAGACTCTGTCTGCGTAGGCACAGTCAGCAAGCAAAATTGATACCAGTAGACCTTATGATTTTTGTATTTCTTTTATTTAGGACTGACTATAGTAGATTGTTGACGTAAGAAATGACGTTTATAAAAAATGAATTTCTCTATTAGCCTTATCAAATACGTACCTATATTAATGACGTTAGAGCTTGTTTTATTTAGGGATTATTATCTTAGTTAAATTAAAAACCAAAAATAGTCAGCTGAGTAAAAAAAGTTTACCCTCGTCAGTCAATTTGTTGTACAGTAACATTAAGTTGCATAGTGATAAACAACAGCAACAGCACGGATGCATAGCAATAGGGCCCATAAACGCAAATTTATAGCGTTTTTCTACGGTTTCTATCGCACTTAAATGTCATTCCAATCTTGTGGCAATGTGATAAAAGGACATATCTCATGACTTACTTTCTTTCTACCTCTATATCTAAACCATTAACGTTAGTTGCCTTTATGGCTCTAGGTCTAGCAGGCTGTAACAACAATAGCCAAACCAGCAATGAGGCGACGCCAGCAGATGGAGCAACCACTGAGGCGACGGCAAATACCAACGGCACCTTAGATAAAATCAAAGAATCAGGCACCATCGTCGTCGGTCACCGTGATTCTTCTATTCCGTTCTCATACATCGCTGATGATCCAAATCAGCCGATCGGCTATGCTCATGATTTAGAGATGAAAGTGGTAGAAGCTGTCAAACAAAAGCTGAATATGCCAGATCTAAAAATCCGCTATAACCTTATTACCTCACAAACACGCATCCCATTAGTACAAAATGGTACAGTAGATTTTGAGTGTGGTTCAACGACCAACAATGAAGAGCGTCAGAAACAAGTCGCTTTTTCTAACGGCTTCTTTGAAATCGGTACGCGTTTATTGACTAAAAAAGATTCAGGTATCCAAGGTTTCGATGATTTAAAGGGTAAAACCTTGGTCACGACTGCAGGTACAACTTCAGAGCGTTATATTCGTGAATACAACGACGACAAAAAGATGAATATCAATGTCATTTCAGCAAAAGACCATGGCGAAGGTTTCTTGATGCTAGAGAATGGTCGTGCCGATGCCTTTATGATGGATGATGTATTGCTAGCAGGCGAAAAAGCCAAAGCAAAAAATCCAGATGAATGGGTCATTGTTGGTGAGCCACAATCGTTTGAGATCTATGGTTGTATGATGCGTAAAGACGATCCAGAATTTAAAGCCGTGGTCGATGAAGCACTAGCCAATGTCTTTAAGTCAGGCGAGATCAATAGCATCTATGACAAATGGTTCTTAAATCCAATTCCACCAAAAAATGTCAATCTAAAGTTTGAGATGTCAGATAACTTAAAAGCATTGATTGCCAATCCCCATGATAGCGATCAGCCAAAAGTAGCGACTGCGCAATAACGCTTCTTGTCCCTCAACATAGCATGCTTACGCGTTCAGATTGTTTGTCAAATAATTTGATAGCAGTCTGAAAGCGTGGGCTTTTTAACCGTTGCTCGGAGAGACAATTATGAATTATAGCTGGAACTGGGGTGTGCTCTTTGAGCAGACCGGTATCGGTAGCGAGCTGTATATCCATTGGATGATTACTGGTCTTGGCTGGTTGTTATTGATTGGCAGTATTGCATGGGCAATCGCCATGGTGGTTGGTACTATTTTTGGCATCATGCGTACCTTGCCGAATAAAGGCGCACGTGCTATCGGTACTGCTTATGTGACGTTTTTCCGTAATATTCCCTTATTGGTACAATTATTTTTCTGGTTTTATATCGCCCCAGGTTGGCTCACGCCATCCATACAAGAGTGGTGGTATAAAGACTTGTCTCCCAATACCTCAGCCATGCTGTCAGCCAGTATCGGTCTTGGTTTATTTACCGCAGCTCGTATTGTTGAACAAGTACGTACTGGTATCGAGTCACTACCTCAAGGGCAAATCAATGCTGCCTACGCACTTGGCTTTAGTATCCCACAAGCCTATAAAGAAGTACTGCTGCCACAAGCGTTTCGGATTATCTTACCGCCGCTGAGCTCAGAGCTGACCAACTGCTTTAAAAACGCCTCAGTTGCGTCTCTGGTTGGGGTAATGGAGCTGATCAGTCAGACCAAAACCATCAGTGAATATACTCAAAATAGTCTTGAGATTTATACCTATGCGACCATTATTTATCTGGTGTTTAATCTGTCTTTAATTGCCATTATGGGGCTAATTGAACGTAAATTGCGTGTGCCTGGGCTAATTGCAGGGAGTCAAAAATGAATATGACCGAACTTGCAACTGCCTATCCCGGTTTGATGGGTGGCATGCTGACGACTTTAAAAGTATTATTTTTAGCAATTTTAGGCGGTCTCAGCTTAGGGACGGTATTGGCTTTGATGCGTTTGTCTGGTATCAAAGCACTTGAGATACCTGCAAAGCTATACGTCAATTATTTCCGTTCTGTACCATTGCTGCTCGTGCTGCTCTGGTTTTATTTTGCCGTACCGATGATTTATTTTTGGGTCGCTGGTAAATATCTGCAACTCGATACAGCCTTTACCTCGTGTGTAGTCGCTTTTATGATGTTTGAAGCGGCATATTTTTCAGAGGTGGTACGTGCGGGTATCCAATCTATCGGCAGTGGGCAGGTCAATGCTGCCAAAGCGCTCGGTATGACCTATGGGCAGACAATGCGCTTGATTATTTTGCCGCAGGCGTTTCGCAAGATGCTACCGCTGATTTTGCAGCAATGTATTATTTTATTCCAAGATACGACATTGGTTTTTGCGATTGGCTTGACGGATTTTTTCCGTGCCGCTTATGTACGCGGTGAGCTGATGGGTTTATTAACGCCCTATATATTAGGAGCAGGCGCTGTTTATTTTATTATCAGTTTGAGTGCCTCTATTGGCGTACAACAAGTACAAAAGCGTTTAAGATTCTAATGATCTTTAATAAATTCGTATCGAAACCTGTACGTTAAGAGCTATATTTAATAATGATGAAAATAATGTGGTTAGGAGCCAGTGATGAATGAGCCAGTAATGAATAATACTGACACGTATATAAATGAATTTGGCGGACTGGTCACTAACACTGGTCATGCAAGCGATGAAATCGTCATCCAAATGAGTGATGTGAGCAAATGGTATGGTGACTTTCAAGTATTGTCTGGCTGTAGTGCCCATGTGCATAAAGGCGATGTCGTCGTCGTTTGTGGTCCATCGGGCAGCGGCAAGTCGACCTTAATAAAAACGGTTAATGGACTAGAGCCTTTTCAAAAAGGCGAGATTATGGTCAGCGGTATCTCCGTTGGCGCGCCAAAAACCAACTTGCCAAAATTACGTAGTAGTGTCGGTATGGTCTTTCAGCACTTTGAGCTGTTCCCGCATCTGACGATTGTTGATAATTTGACTGTCGCGCAAATCAAAGTATTGGGACGTAAAGAAGCGGAAGCCAAGCAAAAAGCCATGGCATATCTAGACCGCGTCGGACTAACGGCGCAAGCAGCAAAGTATCCAGCTGAGCTGTCCGGTGGGCAGCAGCAGCGTGTCGCGATTGCACGTGCGTTAGCAATGGATCCAGTGGCGATGCTCTTTGATGAGCCAACTTCAGCACTTGACCCTGAGATGATTCAAGAAGTGCTTGATGTCATGGTTGAGCTAACCCGTGAGGGCATGACGATGATGTGTGTTACCCATGAGATGGGCTTTGCCAGTCAAGTTGCCAATCGGATTATCTTTATGGATGAAGGTCATATCGTTGAAAACTGTAGCAAGGATGAGTTTTTTGAAAGCGCGAAAAGTGACCGCGCGCAAATGTTCTTATCAAAGATTCTCAATCATTAAGGCAGTCATTTAGAGTTGATTTATTTAGAGCGCCTATTAATAGGCGCTTTTTTTATTGTAAGCGACTTTATAAACGCCTACGTGAGTGAATACCTGTTTACTGATACAATGGCAGCCACTATCATAAAAACAATATAATCTCTCATCTATCATGGAGTCAATATGAGCACAGAAACTACATTTCCTATTACTACAGCAACAGACGCCAAAGGTATTGTCATCATTGGTGCAGGTTTGGCTGGCTGGCACGTGATTGATGCCATTCGTGCCAAAGACAAAGATGTGTCGATTACTCTAATCACCACAGACAATGGCGATCGTTATCATAAGCCGATGCTTACCATGGCAATCAGCCAAAACAAGCAGGCATCAGACTTGGTACGCGCGACTGGCGAGGATGCAGCAGAAACGGCACAAGTGACCTTACTTGCCAATACGCAAGTCACGGACATCGATGCTGCTGCGCAAACGGTACAGCTTATCTCAGCGCTGCGCTCAGATCCTGTTTATACCAATTATGCAACTATCAGCTATGACAAGCTGGTCTTAGCGATGGGTGCTCATCCTATTTTCCCTAAGAGTTTGCCGCAAGATTTGGTATGGCATGTCAATCATATTGAGCGTTTTGGGCAATTGCAAGAAAAGCTAGCAGCAGGTAGTCAGCACGTGGCGATTGTCGGTGCGGGTATGGTAGGCACTGAGATTGCTGAGGACTTGCTCAAGGCAGGTCATGAGGTGACCTTAATTGATTTAAATGATGCGCCGCTATCGCAAATGCTACCGCCAAAAGCGACAGCTCGTATTGCCAAAGCAGTGCAGTCGCAGGGTATTAATTTTTTAGGCAGTTATCAAGTATCCGATGTCATACGTAATGATGACGGCAAGCTACAAGTTAGCTATGAGCCATTTACTCCTAACGGAGAAGATACAGATGCTAAGTCATCTGAGATATTAATCGTCGACCATGTGATTGCCAGCACGGGTCTGACCGTTGATGGTAAATTACCAACTGCAGCTGGAGTTGAGTTCAACCATCGCACTGGTATCGTAGTAGATGCACCAACACTACGAACCAATACTAATAATATTTATGCGATTGGTGATTGTATGTCTATCAATGGTGTTGCCTGCCGTTATGTAGCGCCACTACGTGCGCAAGCAGCAACGATTGCTGATGATGTATTAGGTTTAGAGCATAGCGGTTATGAGCATAAGCCACCGATGATTCGCTTAAAGAATAAAGCCATCTCAGTGATGGCCACGGGCGTGCCGCAAGCAAACGGCAACTGGCAAGTAATCACTGAAACTGAAGACGAGCTTATTATGAATTTACTCAATGATAATAATGAAGTTAGCGCGACCGTTACTATTAAAGCGCCGCCAATTGTATCAGTGTAGTAATTGTCAAATTGCCTGTAGTTTATGGTCTTAGCTTGTTAAACATGCATCATGTTTTTAAGTTGAAGATATTCTAAAATTTAGTGCTAAAAAAAAGCCAGCCACCTATACATAGCGTGACTGGCTTTTTTGTGTCAAATATCTGCCATATTTTTATGCTATCTTTAATAAAGCATTACTATTGGATTCTAATTAAATGATACATATTGTATTACTATTATTGACAGCATTCGATTTAAGGCGGTATAGTAGCTAACGCTAGTCGAGACCTATTCAAGGAAGAATGAATGGGTGGCAGGCGACTAATAAGCATTATAAAAAGTAAAACGAAAGGACTCGTTATGACTCAAAATATCCATTTTGATACCATTCTAAATAATATCCCCTCTATCAATATGGGCGCACATTCGGCAAATGCGCCATTGACTCAAAGCTATGATAAAGGTCCTGATGTGCCGCTGATTGAAGCGACCATCGGTGATTTCTTTGATGCTATCGTCTCCAAATATCCTGAACGCGAAGCGCTGGTCGTCTGCCATCAAAATATTCGCTGGACATATCAACAGCTGCAACAGCAAGTCAATCAGTTAGCGAGCAGTATGATTGAGATGGGGCTTGAGATTGGTGACCGTATCGGTATCTGGTCGCACAACAATGCTGAATGGCTACTCATGCAATTGGCAACTGCCAAGGTTGGTATTATTTTAGTCAATATCAACCCTGCCTATCGTGTCTTTGAGCTGCAATATGCGCTAAATAAGTTGGGCTGCTCGGCATTGGTGCTCATGCGCCATTTTAAAAGTAGTGACTATGCCAGTTTAATCCGTGAGATGTGTCCTGAGATTTACCACAAAAATTACACTCAGCTGGATTTGGTCGAGATTCCAACGATTGAGCGCATCATTTGGATTGATGAATCAAACAGCGATGAAGAGTTTGGGTTTATGCAGAAGTTTTCTGCATGGATGGAAGAAGGTGATGCCAATGATCCGCGTATCGCCGAGCGTCAAGCTCAGCTTAAAAATACTGACGCCATTAACGTACAGTTTACCAGTGGTACAACGGGTACACCGAAAGGCGCAACTTTAAGCCATCGTAATATCTTAAATAACGGCTATTTTATCGGTGAAGCGATGAATTTCACTGAAGAGGATAGACTGTGTATTCCAGTGCCTTTATATCATTGCTTTGGTATGGTGCTTGGCAATTTAGCCATTCTCACTCATGGCGGTTGTATCGTTTATCCAAATGATGGTTTTGAACCATTATCGGTATTACAAGCAGTTGAACAGGAAAAATGTACGGGTCTACATGGCGTACCGACGATGTTTATCGCTGAGCTTGATCACCCTGAATTTAAAAATTTCGACTTATCCACTTTACGTACCGGTATTATGGCAGGCTCTAGTTGTCCGATTGAGATCATGCGCCGTGTCATCGATGAGATGCACATGAAAGAGGTCACCATTGCTTATGGCATGACTGAAACCAGCCCAGTATCCTGTCAAACCAATGAGCATACGCCACTTGATAAGCAAGTCTCGACCGTGGGACTCGTGCAGCCAGCGCTTGAAGTCAAAGTGATTGATACTGAAACAGGTGAAATTGTGCCCTTAGGCGAAACTGGCGAGTTACTCACCCGGGGTTATTCGGTGATGAAAGGCTATTGGGGCAGTCGCTTTAAAACGCGTGAAGCCATTCAAGATGGCTGGATGCACACCGGTGACTTGGCGACCATGGACGAAGATGGCTATGTCAAAATCGTCGGTCGTAGTAAAGATATGGTTATCCGTGGCGGTGAAAACATCTATCCGGTTGAAATCGAAAACTATCTATATCGTCATCCTAAAATCCGTGATGTGCAAATTGTTGGCGTTCCTGATGAAAAGTATGGTGAAGTATTGGCTGCTTGGATTATACCTAAAGAAGCTGGCAGCTTAACGGAAGAAGAAGTACGTCAATTCTGTAGTGAGCATATTGCTCATTATAAAGTGCCAGCCTATTATCGCTTTGTGACCGAATACCCAATGACCATCACTGGTAAAATTCAGAAATATAAAATTATTGAGCAAATGAGAGAAGAGTTAGGATTATAAAAAATTGAGCCGTTTTACTTCTTATTTTACTAATAACTCATATTGGTAAAGACTAAAATAACCAGTAGTTAAAAAAAATCGCATAAAAAGCTACTCGCATTTACGCATTAAAGAAAAGGGATATCATGAGCGCTATCATAACCAGTAAACTGAGTCCAAATGCCGCTGAATTTCAGCAAAATAGTGCCGCCATGCAAGAGGTCGTCGATGACTTGTATCAGCATCTGCGTAAAGTCGCCCAAGGTGGATCAGAGCGTGCGCGCGCCAAGCATTTAGCACGTGGTAAGCTATTACCTCGTGAGCGTGTCGAGTGTTTGCTTGATGTTGGTACGCCATTTTTAGAAGTAGCTCCGATGGCAGCGCACGATATGTATGGCGAAGATATCCCAGCGGCGGGTGTGATTGCTGGTATTGGTCGTATCAATGGCATCGAGTGTATGATTGTCTGTAATGATGCTACCGTAAAAGGCGGCACTTACTACCCAATGACGGTCAAAAAACATCTACGTGCCCAAGAAATTGCCCAAGAAAACAACTTGCCTTGTGTCTACTTAGTTGATTCTGGCGGTGCGAACTTGCCCAATCAAGATGAAGTATTTCCTGATAAAGAACACTTTGGACGTATATTTTTTAATCAAGCTAATATGAGTGCCGCTGGCATTCCACAGATTGCTGTGGTCATGGGTAGCTGCACCGCTGGCGGGGCATATGTCCCAGCGATGAGCGATGAATCTATTATTGTTAAAGAACAAGGAACTATCTTTTTAGGTGGTCCGCCACTGGTGAAAGCCGCCACTGGTGAAGAAGTCACAGCAGAAGATTTGGGCGGCGGCGATGTACATACCCGTCTATCAGGGGTGGTCGATCATTTGGCGCAAAACGATACCCATGCGTTATCAATCGCGCGTAATATCGTTAGCCACTTAAACCGTTCTGCTAAACAGATTCCAAATCAAATAAAACCACGTCCACCGCGCTATGATGCTAAAGAACTATACGGCGTCATTCCAACTGATAAGCGTAAGCCATTTGATATTAGAGAAATTATCACTCGTATCGTCGATGACAGTGCCTTTGATGAATTTAAAGCGCGCTTTGGCACGACATTAGTATGTGGTTTTGCTCATATCGAAGGTATGCCAGTTGGCATTATTGCCAATAATGGCATCTTATTTAGTGAATCTGCACAAAAAGGCACGCACTTTATCGAGCTGTGCTGTAAACGCAAAATTCCTTTGATATTCCTACAAAACATCACCGGCTTCATGGTCGGTCGTAAATACGAAAACGAAGGTATTGCCCGTCATGGTGCCAAGATGGTAATGGCTGTGGCAAATGCCAAAGTACCAAAATTCACCGTTATCGTTGGTGGTTCATTCGGCGCTGGTAACTATGGTATGTGTGGACGTGCTTATAGCCCGCGTTTCTTATGGATGTGGCCAAATGCGCGCATTTCTGTGATGGGCGGCGAGCAAGCGGCATCGGTATTGGCAACCGTCAAGCGTGATAATTTTGACCGTAAAGGCGAAGCATGGAGTGATGAAGACGAAGCGGCATTTAAAGCGCCGATTCGTGAAATGTACGAAGAGCAAGGTCATCCTTATTATGCCACCGCTCGTCTATGGGATGATGGCGTGATTGACCCTGCTGATACCCGTAATGTGTTGGCATTAGCCCTTAGCGCGGCCCATAACGCGCCGATTGAAGAGACAAACTTTGGTGTCTTTAGAATGTAGCATTGAAAGGTATATCGCCAGTCATTTAGCGCTCATCAATACATAAAATATAGAGAAAGATATGCAACAAAATTTGAATCATTATAAAAGTCTATTGGTTAACGTTGAGCAGCATATTGCAACAGTAACCTTGAATCGCCCTCAGATACGTAACGCCTTTAATGATGAAATGATTGCTGAGTTGACCCATGCTTTCAAGACGCTTAGCGATGATGAGCAAGTACGCGTTATCGTTTTAGCGGCTGTAGGCAAAGCGTTCTGTGCGGGTGCCGATTTGAATTGGATGCGCGCCATGGCGGATTATAGCTATGAGGAAAATCTAGCGGATGCGGACAAATTGGCACAAATGCTCAAGACCATTTATGAGTGCCCAAAAGCAACGATAGCGGCGGTACAAGGGGATGTTTATGCAGGCGGCATGGGTTTGGTTGCTGTCTGTGATGTAGCTATCGCTGTAAGAATTGCCAATTTTTGTCTTAGCGAAGTGCGTCTGGGCTTAGCACCAGCAACCATTAGCCCTTATGTGATTAGAGCTTTAGGTGCCAGAGCCTCACAGCGTTATTTTCTCAGTGCGGAAGTATTTGATAGCAAAAAAGCCCGTCAGCTTGGTTTTATCCATGAGCGCGTTAGTGAAGAATGGCTGGATGAAGCGGTTGCTGCGTTCTGCGTCAAAGTGGTTAAAAACAGCCCTGAGGCCGTCAAAACCTGCAAGCGCTTATTGCATGAAGTCGCGGGCGCACCGATTACCGATGAACTAATCGCCGATACGGTCAAAGGCATCGCTGATATTCGTTCATCAGAGCAGGGTAAGGAAGGGGTGCAAGCATTTTTACAGAAGCGCCAACCTGATTGGCTAGCAGCAGAGTAGCAATAAAGAATAGAAATAAAAAATATATGCGCTAAATTGCCAATGAATAACAGAATAAATTTAGCGTAAACGGTCATACGTGAATATCATCCTACCGTTTGATTATTTATCAACGATAAAACGACAAGATACAGGGATAGTTATGTTTTCTAAAATTTTGATCGCCAACCGTGGTGAAATCGCTTGCCGAGTTGCCGCCACTGCCAAGCGTTTGGGTGTAAGTACCGTTGCGGTTTATTCTGATGCTGACTGTGAGGCTAAGCATGTGGCTGTCTGTGATGAAGCCGTATATCTAGGTGGTTCGGCTCCTAAAGACAGCTACCTAAAAGGCGATGCTATCATTGCCATTGCCAAAGAGACTGGCGCACAAGCGATTCACCCAGGTTATGGATTTTTAAGTGAAAACGCAGATTTTGCTCAAGCTTGTCAAGATGCAGGTTTGGTCTTTATCGGGCCATCTGCGGACGCTATCCGTGCCATGGGCGGAAAATCTGAGTCCAAACGTTTGATGGAAGCGGCTGGCGTGCCACTAATACCCGGCTACCATGGTGAAAATCAAGATGCGCAATTTTTGCAGCAGCAAGCCGATAGCATTGGCTATCCTGTACTGATTAAAGCCAGTGCTGGTGGTGGTGGTAAAGGTATGCGTATCGTTGAGCAGTCCAGTGACTTTATTGATTTATTAGAATCTTGTCGCCGTGAAGCGATTACCAGTTTCGGTAACGATCAAGTATTGGTCGAAAAATACGCATTGAAACCTCGCCATATAGAAATCCAAGTATTCGGTGATACGCATGGTAATTATGTCCATCTGTTTGAGCGAGATTGCTCGGTACAGCGTCGCCATCAAAAAGTATTAGAAGAAGCGCCGGCACCGGGTGTTGATGCAGAGATGCGTGAAGCGATGGGAACAGCGGCAATCGAAGCCGCTCGTGCGGTCAATTATTTTGGCGCAGGTACGGTTGAGTTCATCGTTGAGCAGCGCGAAGGTTCGATGAACTTTTATTTTATGGAAATGAATACCCGTCTGCAAGTTGAGCATCCGGTCAGTGAAGCTATCTCTGGCGTCGACTTGGTCGAATGGCAGCTATTGGTCGCGGCAGGTTTGCCATTGCCGAAAAAACAGGACGAGCTGACTATCAACGGTCATGCGATTGAAGCACGTATTTGTGCTGAAAATCCTGATAATGGGTTTCTGCCAGCAACGGGCACTTTATTTACTTATCAAAAACCTGACCACAGTACCTTTGTCATTAATAAGAACAGCACTGATGTGCGTATCGATGACGGTGTACGCGAAGGCGATGTCATTAGCCCGTTTTATGACTCTATGATTGCAAAGCTTATCGTTCATGCACCTACTCGCGAGCAAGCATTAGCCAAGCTCGATCGTGCACTCGCTCAAACGCGCATCGTCGGTCTGCCAAATAACGTCGCATTTTTGCGCTATATTCTTAATACGGAATCGTTTAGCCAAGCCAATCTTGATACCGCGTTGATTGAACGTGAGCGTGAGCAGCTGTTTGATCAGCATCCGCTTGAATTATCGACGCTTACGGTTACTGCTATTGCGCAGCAGCTTGCTAGTGAAGCGAAAACGCAAGGGTCAGATCCGTTTAGCAAGCCTACGGGTTTCCGTGCCTTTAGCGATTATACGCGCTCGTTTAGCTTAGTTTATAATGAGCAATCTTATAATGCTCGTATTAGCAACTGGCGCAATGCAAATTGTTCAGATAACAAAAAGGGCAGCGATAACCTCAGTAGCTTTACGCTAGTTATTGGGAAAGAAGTTGCTAAGACTCAAGATAATAGCAACGCTAATGTAGCTGCCCAGATAGAAACTGTCTATGAAGCTCAAGTCAGCTATAGCAGTATTGACGCACACAATCATACTCTATGGTTAGATGGTGCTCGTATCAACGCCCAAAGCTGGACAAACCATGAGACCGTCTATGTCTTTACTGATAACGGGCGTGATGAAATCACCCTTGTTGATATCATGGCGCATGTTGGTGAAGAGAATGCGGCGGTCGGTAGCTTAAAGTCGCCAATGCCAGGGCAAGTCGTGGCCTTCAAAGTTGCAGTCGGTGATACGGTGAAAAAAGGCGAGCCATTGGCTGTCATTGAAGCGATGAAAATCGAACATACTATTACGGCACCGACAGATGGCGTGGTTGTAGAATTATTATTCGCCGCAGGTGACTTGGTTGCTGATGGTGGTGAGCTGCTGCGTATTGATAGCCAAGAGAATCAGTAAAAAGGACAATCTGTATGAGTATCTCGTACCCAAAACACGTCACCATCGTTGATGTTAGCCCACGTGATGGGCTACAAAATGAATCAATGACGGTACCGACTGCGGTTAAGCAAAGGCTTATCAACGATTTGATTGCCGCAGGGGTTAAAAAGCTTGAGGCTACTAGCTTTGTATCGCCTAAATGGGTACCGCAAATGGGCGACAATAGCACGCTGTTAGAGGCACTTGCAGCGACACGTCACAGTGATGTGAGCTATTCGGTGTTGGTGCCGAACATGCGTGGTTTTGAAAATGCTATCGTGCATCGTCCTGATGAGATTGTTATCTTTGGCTCAGCAAGCGAAACCTTTAGCCAAAAGAATATTAACTGTAGTATCGATGAAAGTATTGAGCGTTTCGCGCCCGTTGCCGCTGCGGCTAAAGCGCAAGGAATCAAGGTGCGCGGCGTTATCTCTTGTACTGTCGGCTGCCCTTATGAAGGCGAGATCGACCCAAGCCAAGTAGCTTACGTGACTAAGCGCTTGGTTGAGATTGGCTCAGAGCAGATTGGCATTGCTGATACCATTGGTGTTGGTACGCCGCTCAAAGTACAGCGTGCGTTACAGGCTACACTTGAATATGCTGATATCAGCATGTTATCGGGGCATTTCCATGATACCTATGGTCAAGCGCTCAGCAACACATTAGCGGCACTACAAATGGGCGTCAGTGAATTTGATACTTCAGTCGCTGGACTTGGCGGCTGTCCGTATGCCAAAGGCGCAACGGGCAATGTCGCCACCGAAGACGTCGTCTATATGCTGCATGGTATGGGTATCAGTACTGGCATTGATTTGGATAAATTGGTCGTGGCTGGTGAGCGTATCAGTGAGTTTTTAGGTCGTCCTAATGGCTCAAACGTGGCACGTGCTTTAATTAACAAACATCAGTCTTAACTAATTTCATTAAGAATATAGTTAGTCATAAGCTAAATGAATAGATAGATAGGTTTATGGCTGGGACAAATTTTTTGAAGCCTCTGGAGTGACGAAGTCGCACAGCAAGCGAGGAAAATTTGTCCCAGCTATATCATCTATTTTTAAATTGACACAGCGCTAGTAAAAAATTAAACATCAAAATACAAGGAATGGTTATGAGTTTACCTGGATTGAATTTTCAGCTTGGCGAAGATATCGATGCCTTACGTGATATGGTACAACAGTTTGCGGCTAATGAAATAGCCCCACGTGCTGCTGAGATTGACAGTAGCGATGAGTTCCCAATGGATTTGTGGCAAAAGATGGGTGATATTGGTCTACATGGCATCACCGTTCCTGAAGAGTATGGTGGCTCTGACATGGGTTATGTCGCGCATATGGTCGCGATGGAAGAGATTAGCCGTGCTTCTGCCTCTGTGGCACTTAGCTATGGTGCACATTCTAATCTGTGTATCAATCAGCTCAAACGTAACGGCAGTGAAGCACAAAAACAAAAATATCTGCCAAAACTCATCAGTGGTGAATTCATAGGCGCACTAGCCATGAGTGAAACCGGTGCAGGCTCAGATGTGGTCAGCATGAAGCTAAAAGCCGAAGAAAAAGACGGTCATTATGTGCTAAATGGTAGCAAAATGTGGATTACCAATGGTCCTGATGCTGATGTGATGGTGGTTTATGCCAAAACCAATCCTGAGCTGGGTGCTAAAGGCATGACGGCTTTTATCGTTGAAAAAGGCATGGAAGGCTTTGGTACGGCACAGAAGCTCGACAAACTAGGTATGCGCGGTAGTCATACTGGTGAAATGACCTTTAATAATGTTGAAGTACCTAAAGAGAATATCTTAGGCGGCTTAAACGAAGGCGTTAAAGTTTTAATGAGCGGTCTTGATTATGAGCGCGCGGTATTAGCCGCAGGTCCTATTGGCATCATGCAGGCGGTGATGGATAACGTCGTCCCTTATATCCATGACCGTAAGCAGTTCGGTCAAGCCATCGGTGAGTTTCAGTTAATCCAAGGTAAAGTTGCTGATATGTATACCATCTTGCAAGCAGGGCGCAGCTTCTTATATACCGTTGGTAAAAATCTCGATATGCTAGATCAACGCGGTGCCGGTCATAGCCGTGAAGTGCGTAAAGACTGCGCCAGTGTGATTTTATGGTGTGCCGAAAAAGCCACTTGGATGGCAGGTGAGGGCATTCAAATCTTTGGTGGTAATGGCTATACCAACGAGTATCCACTCGGTCGTTACTGGCGCGATGCCAAGCTTTATGAGATTGGCGCGGGTACCAGTGAGATTCGCCGTATGCTAGTCGGTCGTGAATTGTTTAACGAGACTAAGTAAGAATTATTGAGTGTTCATTAGATATTAAGTTCAAAATAAAATGGATACATTAATATCCTCGTGCTAATGAGCTAAATTTTTCTTGCGTGCTGTTCGCAGGCGTGACAGAGTCTGCGAATAGCTCATCCCTTTAGCACTCTATATTGGTCTCAAATCAAATAGACATAAAAAAGCAGGACGTTTTAAGCGTCCTGCTTTTTTAATTTCTAGCTTATAAAATTTTTTCAGTTATCATGCCTGTTTACTATGATCAAAATAGCGCGCAAGACCATTTAATAATAAATCGTCACGCAGGCGCACTGGGCGGTTGACGTGTTGGGCGATAATAGCTGCATCACCGCCAGTCATGATCACTTCAAAGTTGGGATGACGTGTGCTAATCTCGTTAATAGCACCAACGATGGACAATAATATCCCACGATGGACCGCATCTTGCGTGGTGGTGCCCTGACTGACGCTATCAAAAGTACCGTTAGAGATGGTGATTTGCTTGGTACCAGAAAATAGCGACTCGCGCTGAAGATAAATACTAGGGAAAATATAACCGCCTAAATGCTCAGCATGGTCAATCAAATCAATGGTCACCGCCGTACCACAACCTATCACACATTGACGTTTGGTTCTATCCACTGCGCCGAGCATTTGTAGCCAGCGATCACAGCCGAGCTGCTCATCATTATAAGTGCTTTTCATCAGCGGATAATTGGCATCGACGTGGACAAATTCAAACGGGATATTAAGGCGACTGAGCGTTTCTGAAACTTTGACATTAAGATCATCGCCGAGCACCGATGAGATACCGATAAAGTCAGGGGCATAACGCTCAAAGCGGTCGGTCAAACCCATGAGTAATTCGGCAGGTGCTTGCAAATGTTGCTTGGCATCATGTGAGACTATCTGTCCGATATCATCAGTCAGCCAGTATTTAAGGCGGGTGTTGCCGAGATCAAGCCAGAGCATAAAATTCCCTTTAGATAGAGCGCATTCAGTAAATGCTTTAAGCGTTATCAATAACGTCGATGCGTCCGGTAAAAAGCGCAGAAATATTACCGTTATCTTGGCGTAATTGCAAACATCCATGTGTATCAATACCGCAAGCATAGCCAGTGAGGATCTCTGTTTGACCGTTGTGCTCTTGGCTAATACGTAAGCGCCATCCTGCTAGTGCATCCATTGAGTCAAATTGCTGCAAAAAGCTGTCTAAATTATAGGTTTGACCAGTTGGTTTTTCTAACCCTAAATGCTCAAAGCGTGTCATTGCTGCCATTAATGCTTTGCTCATTTGTTGATAAAGCTCTCGTATACTTGGCAGCGTACTTGCTGGTTTATCTGGCGCTAGCAGCTGCTCGATATCTTGTAAGCTAATGGCTTGATAGCTCATACCTTCGCAGGTTTGGGCAGTAAGCTTGGGAGTTGCTTGTACATTAAGACCAACTCCCATCACCACGCCGACCAATTTGCCCGCTTGGGTAACTGGCTCAATTAATATACCAGCCAGTTTGCTAAATTGAATAATTTTCGTGCTTGATACGGCTTCATCCGTTACAGAGAAAGATTGATAAAAACCCAAATCATTCGCCCATTTTACCCCTATAGGTGTTAAACCTTGGTTAGCTAGTTGTGCATTTAATGTTTGAATAACAGGCATTTTTGCCAGCTCAATACCGATTATTAACGATAATAAACCGCTAATCGGCATATGTACTGGATAGTATAACGACAGATAAACATTGCCACGTGGTGATTGCCATGAACGCCCATGTTGTCCACGACCTGCGCTTTGGGTTTCGGCAGTCAGTAAATGCATTTCATGGGCATTGAGCGTGCCATCCTGTACCGCTATGATAAGCTCGCTGTTGGTCGAGATGCTGCTAAATAGGTGCCGATGGTTAAGCTCTGGCAAATGAGTAAGCAGGTGAGACTTAGAGTCGCAGTCAGATAAAGAGTCGAGTGGCAGCATACGTTTTTTCGCTTTGGTTAATAGAGCAAAGGTGATAAATGTGGCAAGAGAATTTTTTGATATACTGAGCGATGGTCACAAATATTCAATACAGAGTAGATAGGATAAAGGTCAGTATACGATTTGGCAAATGCAATTAAGCGTATGATAAGTAAGTGCTGAAAAGATAAAGTAATCTAGTAAAAAGAAGCAGGATAAAAGGCTAATTCGATGATGTTATATGTATGGTTTGTGATTGCAGGGGCGTTTGCTGGCGTCAGCGCCGGCTTGTTTGGCGTCGGTGGCGGTATGATTATCGTACCAGCATTGGTCTGGATTTTTGCGGCTTATAATTTTCCTCCTGAAGTAATCACGCATTTAGCTATTGGTACCTCACTTGCAACTATTGTTGTAACCTCAATCAGCTCAATGACAGCCCACAATAAGCGCGGCGGTGTACGATGGGAAGTATGGCGCAAGATGGCGTTGGGCTTGGTCATCGGCAGTCTGGTTGGGGCAGGCATTGCCGATATGATTGACGGTAAGGTATTGCAAGCGATTATCGGTGTCGGTGCTTTATTGGTCGCTTTAAAGATGTTCTTCTTCTCCAATAAAGAGCAGTTGGGCAAACCATTACCGTCGGTTGGTGTGCAGTTTGGCGCGGGTACGGGCATTGGTATGGCGTCCTCTATTTTTGGGATTGGCGGCGGTAGCTTGACCGTGCCATTTTTAAACTGGGCAGGGCTACCGATGAAGCAATCGGTCGGTACGTCTGCCGCTTGTGGTTTACCTATTGCATTGGCTGGCGCAGCAGGGTTTGCGTGGTTTGGTCAAGATGTGGTTAATCTGCCCGAAGGTACGATAGGCTTTGTCCATATCACAGGATTCTTATGTATTTCCGTTGCTAGCTTTGCGATGGCGAAGGTCGGTGCCAAACTTGCCCATGTATTACCTGCGCTCACGCTTAAGCGTGCCTTTGGCATATTATTGTTATTTGCGGGTGGACAGTTATTGTTAAGTGGGATCGGGGTAATTTAGGTTTTACTTCCTATCAATCGCATCTAGCCCTAAACGCATCCACTTTCTTGCTAGCTCATCATGGTCGCTGAGCATACTCCATAGCGCATCTTCACTAAATATAGAGTGCTCTTTACCCGAATGCTCAATGGGCAGATCCGCTTCACGATCCGCCATCCATTGTGGATTAAGATAGTAATCTTTTAACTCGTTTAGCAATGCTTCAGCTTGCAAAAACTGCTGTTGCGCTTTGAGCTGCTGGCGGTATAGTTCGCACCATTGCTCATATTTTTGCTGCAATTCTTGCGGATTATAGTTAGTCATTTTAATTCTCTTGATTTTTAGTGTTTAAATTAATGATATTGATTTTAAGCCATATTATAGCGTCCCTCATAAACCCTAAAAATTTAGCACAATTTGAGGTAGAATAGCCGCCTGTTTTTGCTAAGTTTACTGATTATTCATGCGTCTAAAATCTCTCAAGCTGGCAGGCTTTAAATCCTTTGCCAATCCTACCACTTTTACCTTTCGCCATGGCATCACCGCCATCGTCGGGCCAAACGGCTGTGGCAAATCCAACGTCATTGATGCCATTCGCTGGGTGCTGGGTGAGACCTCTGCCAAGCAATTACGCGGTGGAGCGATGAGTGACGTTATCTTTGCTGGTACGCAAGACAAGGCTGCCAAAAGTGTCGCCAGCGTTGAGCTGACTTTTGAGCATACCCAAGACGAGCAGACGGGTATTCGCCATGAGTTTAATTTATATCAAGAGTTGTCCGTTCGCCGTCAGGTAAATTTGGAAGGACGCTCGGACTACTTTATCAATGGCACGCGCTGTCGTCGTCGTGATGTGGTCGATGTATTCTTGGGTACGGGTCTTGGCGCGCGCAGTTATGCCGTCATCGAGCAGGGTATGATTGGGCGTATTGTTGAGTCTAGCCCACTGCAGCTACGTGAATTTATCGAAGAGGCGGCAGGGGTTTCGCGCTATCAAGCCCGCCGTGAAGAGACGCAAAAGAAGTTAGAAAAAACTAAAGACAATTTGGCACGTCTGCATGATATGCAAAGCGAGCTGGTCAGCCAACAAAAACGCTTGTCTAAGCAAGCCGCCAGTGCTGAGCGTTATGAAGAGCTGGCGTTAACGCTTGCTGATATTAAACAACAACTTGCCATTCAACAGTTATATCAAGCCAAACACAATCAGCAGCAGCAGAAAATCGCTCATGAGCGTAGTGCCACTGAGGTTGCAACCTTACAAGCCGACTATGAGACTCTAAAAGCCAAACAAGATAAGCTTGCGACATATATCAATCAGGAGCAGTGGCTCAAAGACGATGCCCAAAGCAGCCATTATCAGCAGCAGCTAAGCTATCAACAAGCAGAGCACCAGCTCAGTGATGTCAAGTCACAGCTGACCACCATTGAGCAGCAACTAGCCAGTTTATATCAACAGCGCGAGCAATTAGTCGATGAGATTGAGCGCTTAAAATCTGATGAAGCTGATCAGCAGAAGGTGCTAGAAGCATTGCGTCCGAAGCTCATTGAATTAACGAATAAACGTGAAGTGCATAAACGCAACGAGCAACCGTTGCAGCGCGCCTACCATGATGCGCAAAACCAGCTATCAAGGCTACAAGATACTGCGCGCTCGCTTGAGCAGCAGCAAGCCATTAATAACCAAGCACAAAAACGGCAGCAGCAAAACCATGATAAGTGGCAGCGCCGCCAGCAAAATTGGCAAAATCTCTGGCAGCAATTACAACAGTCTGTATTTCTAAATAATAGTGCTGACGAGCAAGAGCCGGCTGATGCGAACAATTTACAGCACACATTAGATACGAAAGTGACTGAGCTAAATAAACAGCTGCAACAGATTGAGCGTCAACAAGATAGCGTTGATGAACGTCTGTCAGAGCTACAACCGCAAGCGCATGATTTACAACAGCGTTTAAACATGCAGCAGCGCGAGTTAAGTGAATTTGAAAAACGTCATGCCATATTGGCAAGTGAGTACGATACTTTACATCAAATATTACATCCTAAACCTATTCCAAAATCGCAACCGCTTGTTCATGCAAAAACTGCCGATGTTAAAGGTGATTTAGAAAGCGAAATAGTCAGCGACTATAACCAATTGACCATTATCACCTTGCGCGAGCAGATTGAGCTAAGCGAGAAAGGCAAACAACATGCGCAATTACTCGATAGCGTATTGGCGTTGTGGTTGGATAGTCATGTATTGGTTTGCAATCAAACCATGCAGCCAAGCATTGATAACGCGAGCGATGATTCTGAGAAACCACACAGCTTATGGCAAGCGCTTAAGCAGGACTTAACAGCTTTATTTACTTATCGGACTGCGCAAAATGCGCATAGTAGTACGAAAGAGAAGTTACTAGTAGAAACTAGTCACAGCTTATGGTTATCTACAAAGCAAAATGAGGCAAATACAAAACCATTTATCAGTAAATTGCCAGATACTCTAAGTGATAAAGTACTACCTCTATCAGAGCTGATTAGCGCGCCGAACTTAGCGCTTTGGCAGCAATGCTATTTATATATTGCGCAACCTGAGACAAATAATCAGCAGACTCTTGATACTCTCACTGATATTTTAAAAGTATTGCCATCATCAGCCATTTTGCTAACGTCTGATGGCTGGCTTATCAGTCGTCAAGGTACCATTAATCTCAGTAAGTTTATGGGTGCACAAGATGGAAAAAATGATAGCAGTAATCAGTTTTTAACCCAGCGTTTACAGCAGCGTACTCGTCTACAAGCGCTAGAAGAGCTGCTTGATGACATTGAGATAAAAATACAAGACCAGAAAAAATCCATAGCTAAGACTCAATATGACTATGATGCACTGGCAGTTAATGTAGAAGAAACACGCGCTCAAGCGCAGCAGTTAACCCGCGATAAACATCAATATCAGCAGCAACTTACCACCAAACAAGCTAACGCTGAACGTATGCAAGCAGATAACCAACGTCTAAATGCTGATAAAGTCGCCCTTGAGCAAGAGCAGCAAGAATTGGCGCAAGAGCTGCAAGCACTTAATGCTGAGCAACAGCATATTCAAAGTGAGATAACCGCACTGACGCCAAAAATAGCGGATGCCCGTGCGACAAGTCAGCAATTGCAAGTTGAGCATAATGAGCTAAATCGCACGCGGCAAGTAGATGTTGATGCGTGGCAAGCATTACAGCTGCGTATTCAGCAGAGTGAAATGCGTTTAGAGCATTATGTTAGTAGCCTTGCACGGGCAAGTGCGCAATATGATAAATCGCTACAAAGTAAGCAGGGTTTACAGGCAAAGTATGAGCAGCAGAAAAGTAAGCTACCAGCACTGCAAGCGTCATTACAAAGCGCACAGATAGCGCGCGATGAGCAGCAAACGTTATTGACGACACGCGAGACTGCATTGAACGTGCTTAAACAAGATTATGCGCAGCAGCAGACGGCGTTAGAAACGCTGCAACAGTCATTGCAAACCCAGCAAAGCGAGCTTGCTCAGCATAGTACTGAGCTGGCATTAAGCGCGGCGCGATTGGATGATGCCAGCAGCCATACGCAAGATGTTCTAGACGCATACTATCGTATGAGCCATAAATATAAAGCACAATCGGATATGTCGCCGCAGCCGCAGCATCAGGAACAAGTGATGAGTGTCTCAAATTTATTGGCAGATTTTATTGTGCATGATCGCCGTGTACGTCCAGATAAAATCGCTGAGCTTGAGTCCGAGCGTAGCAAGCTTGAGCAGCAATTAAGCAAAATTGGCGCGGTCAATCTCGCCGCAGTGGCAGAGTTGGCAGAGGTTAATGAACGCTTAGAGCCATTGGTGCAGCAGACAGCAGATATTGCCGCTAGTATGGACACATTGAAAGATGCCATTGCTTCGATTGATGAGACGACCAAGAAGCTATTTGTGCAGACGCTTGATGCGGTCAATAATGAGCTTGCCAATTTATTTGCCAAAGTTTTTGGTGGCGGACAAGCAAGCCTAACGCTCAATACTGACGATATGCCAGACAACATACCTGCTAATGCGCCAAAATCAGAACAGTGGCGGGCGGGACTAACCTTGATGGCACAGCCAAAAGGTAAGCGTAATAGTCGATTAGCCGTGCTATCAGGCGGTGAAAAAACCCTGACCGCGCTGAGTTTGATTTTTGCGATATTTAAACAGCATCCAGCACCGTTTTGTGTGCTTGATGAAGTTGATGCGCCGCTTGATGATGCCAATGTCGCGCGCTTTACCAGCTTGATTCATGAATTAGCAGACGACTTGCAGTTTATTTTTATTAGCCACAATAAATTAACGATGCAAATTGCTGATGAATTAAAAGGCGTTACTATGCCAAGCGCAGGGATTTCTACCTTGGTCAGCGTATCGCTCGATGAGGCAGCACTTTATATTGCTGAATAGCAAAAATAGTGATAACTGACAGCGATTGTCAGTGGTATAGTTAGGGGTCAGGGCAGAAGGTCACGCAAGTGTGTCAGCCTCACGGTAAACGATGACTATATGGTGACGATGTTAATTAGCCATGCTAGACTATTGCCATTTATTCCCTCTTATGTATTCTCTTTTGTCGTAGATTAGGATTATTTCTCATGACCGCTATTCAGTTTATATTGATCGCCATTGCTGCATTGATTGTGCTTGCTGGGCTAATTATGGTCATGCGTAGCTTTAAGCGTCGCAAAAATGCAGAAGCTGCCGCGGTCAATTATGATAAAAACGGTATTCCTATCATACCGCGTCATGAGCGCAATATCGTCGACCAGCCAGATTTAGACGACACGATCGCTGGCGAAACCAGTATCACGCCTGACCGCAGTTATCTGAATGCAGTCGTTGAAGATGCACCTTTGAGTCAAGCGCGTCAGCAAGACGATGTACAGTTGATGTCTGGATACGATAATGTCAGTAGCGATGTAAACGATAGCTATAGCCAAGTAAATGATGAAGATTATGCGCGCTGGCAGGCGGAGCAGCATAACGATAATAGCGAATTTACCTCTGCTGCTGAGCAAATGAATATCGAACAAGAGCCTGATGCGTTTTCAAGCTTGGTATCGGCAACTGACAGCCTGATGCCATCTATTGATACGGCAGAAGAGCCAAGTTTCAATGATAATAGCCCGATACTTGATCAGCATTTATCAGAGCCGGTCGATGATACGCAAAATGCACCACTTATCAATGCCAAAGACAATATCAATATCACCATCTTGCCGCACCAATATCGTGACCGTCCAGCAGCGTTGATTCGCGGTCGTGATTTATTGGCATTGATCGATAAATATGGTCTGCGTTATGGCGCGATGAATATGTTCCATCGCTATGAGCAAAAAGACGGCACCGGTATGCTCTGGTTTAGCATGATGGGCATCACCGATAGTGGTATCGCGCCTTTTGATCCGCATAGCGTGGCGACCAATAACTATAACGGTGTGGTAGTTTTCTTATCGTTGCCGCATCCGCAAGCGCTGCGCAGTTTCGATAGTATGATGAGTATTGCTTATATGATGGCAAGCGATTTGGACGCTGTGATGCTAGATGAAGAGAACGACCCAATCACGCCTGAATACAAGCAACAGCTACGCAACCAAGTCCGCGATTATGAAGGTTGATCGCTACCAAAGTTGATTAAAATCGATAAATAGTATCAGTACTAAAAAAGGCAAATAGCGATAACGTTGTTTGCCTTTTTACTTTTCCTAGCCATTCATTTTCATTAAAAGTTTATCCGAGTATCTTGCAAACTTGTTATCATATCGACATCTTGAATTGCAAAAAAAAGACGCCGACTATGACTGACCCTATCGCACCGCTTACCTCTAAAGACATCAATACTGCAAAATCTGCAGCAAACGAAGATGCTATCGTGGCTCAAATGCGCACGTTTATTGATGCCCTCAAGCAGCACAATTATGCCTATTATGTGCTCGACAATCCCATCTTAGAAGACAGCGAATACGATCAGTTGCGTCGCTCTTTATTGGAGCTTGAAGAACAATATCCCGATTTGGTACAGCCAGACAGCCCAATCAATCAAGTCGGCGATATGCCGCTATCGGCATTTACGCAAGTGACCCACGATATCCCTATGCTATCGCTTGGTAACGTTTTTGAATATGATGATTTGCGTGATTTTATGCGCCGCGTTAATGACCGCTTAAGCGTCGCTCAGCAAAGCCCAGAGTATGAGATGGAGCTAAAGCTGGATGGTTTGGCGGTATCGCTCAAATATGCTTATGGTAAGTTTGTCCAAGCGGTGACACGCGGTGATGGACAAACGGGCGAGGATATTACCCAAAACGCCAAAACTATCCGTAACTTGCCGCTTTGGCTTGCTGATGCCATTGATATTCCGCTGTTAGAAGTGCGCGGTGAAGTGCTCATGCCCAAGGCGGGATTTGAGCGCCTCAATCGCTTAGCAGCCGAAAAAGAAGAAAAGACTTTTGCCAATCCACGCAATGCTGCTGCTGGGAGTTTACGTCAGCTTGACCCAAGTATAGCCGCCAGCCGTCCGCTCGCATTTTACTGTTATTCAGTCAATCAAGGGTTACCTGAGCATATCAAAACCCAATCAGCAGCGCTTGCTTGGCTAAAAACCATTGGCTTTACCGTCAGTGCAGTTGAGGTGGCACAAAATCCACGCGAGGCTCAAGTTTATTATGAATCGGTAAAGGAGACACGTGGCGAGCTGCCGTTTGAGATTGATGGCATGGTCATCAAGGTCAATAGCTTGGCGTTGCAGCAGCAGCTTGGCTTTCTATCGCGTGAGCCGCGCTGGGCAACTGCTTATAAATTTCCTGCCGAAACTGTCATGACACGCTTGCATGCTATCGAGTGGCAAGTCGGACGCACTGGCGCGATTACACCCGTCGGTAAGCTCGAACCTGTTAAAGTCGGCGGCGTCACGGTCAGCAATGTCACGCTGCATAACTTTGGTGAGATTCAGCGCTTAGATGTGCGTGCAGGCGATATGGTGAGCGTCCACCGTGCAGGGGATGTGATACCTAAAGTGACCCGTGTTTGGACAGATCAACGTCCAGAAAACTCTGAACCGGTACAGCTACCGTCGACCTGCCCAGTATGCGACTCGCCTGTGGTGCTGCCCAAAGATGAAGCGTTGGCGCGTTGCACTGGTGGGCTATATTGTCCCGCGCAGCAGGTCGAGGCGCTCATTCACTTTGTCTCGCGTCGGGCGATGGATATCGATGGCTTAGGCGCAAGTTGGCTGATTAGCTTTTTTGAGCACGGCTTGGTGAAGACCGTTGCCGATATCTATCAGTTGCACAATCATCAAGAGGAGCTGATTACGCTTGAGAAACTGGGCAAAAAATCTGTTCAAAATATCCTCAGCGCTATCGAAGCCAGTAAGCAGACGACATTGGCGCGCTTTATCTATGCGCTGGGTATTCGCGGTGTCGGTGAGACGACAGCACAGAATTTGGCGCAGCAATTTGGCGACTTAGATAGCCTAATGGCTGCTGATATCGAAAAGCTACTGCAAACGCCTGACGTCGGTGCGATCACCGCTGAACTTGCTTATAAATTCTTCCGCGCACCACATAATATCGAAGTCATCACGGCATTGCGAGAAGCTGGCGTGCATTGGGATAAGGTCGAGCAGGTAGCGTCAGAAGGATTGCCGCTCGATGGTCAAACATGGGTGATTACTGGCGCGCTCGATAGCATGGCTCGCGATGAAGCCAAAGCCAAGCTACAAGCGCTCGGTGCCAAAGTATCAGGTAGCATCTCGGCAAAAACGACTGCACTGCTGGCAGGTGATAAAGCTGGATCGAAGATGGCGAAAGCTGAAAAACTGGGCGTTAAAGTAGTGGGTGAGGAAGAGTTTTTGTCGTTGGTTGGGGAGTGAAAAAAATGAGCATGGATAGCTACGAAAATTTAGATGAAGTGACTCGGAAGCAGATTGAGGAGTTGCAAAAGGTTACACGTAAAAGTGATAGTGACGAGCAATTTTCACTTGCTCAGAGAAAGCTGGCTGAAATATTCTATAAGCATGGATTGCTTGATGAAGCTGTTAGAGTCAGTAAATTAATTAAGCCTCAGGACAATAGAGAACATTATAAAAAAGCACAATATAATATTGCTGCTGTTTATGAAGAACAAGACAAAACTGAAGAAGCTCTAAAGATATGGTCGGAAATAGAAGCAGACTCTTCAGAGATATATTCTAGAGCACAATATAATATTGGTGCTATAAAAAGTGATTTATATGAATTTGGGGAAGCAAAAAAAGCTTGGAATAAGGTAAAGAGGAATGGTAGCCCAGAAGCATATGCTAAAGCACAATCCAATTTAGCTTCTCAACTCTTTAAAGAGGGTAACGAGGACGATGCTATTCGAGCATGGAGTAATGTAGAAAAAGATGATTACCCTGAGGCATACACATTTGCACAGTATAATATTGGCGTTGGTCTAAATCGTAAAGGGCATACTAAAGATGCTTTAGATATATGGGGGAAGATAGAAGCTGAACAATCCTTAGACGCATTCAATAGTGCTCAATACAATATTTGCACAGTATCGTTGGAAAATACGCAGTATCAAGATATTAATAGAGCTGAGAATGCACTTAAAAAAATCGTAAACGGATATCAATATGAAAAGCGATGTCTAGAAAAAATCTGTAGATTGCTTAAGACTTCCTCTACTGATATTGGAAAATATTTATTACTACTATTCACTCATACTACTGAGATTATTGAAATACTCAAAGTGGATTTTAGCCATAGAGTAACTGACAATAAGCCTGTAGAACGTAAACTAGCTCACTATACTGGTACAGATACAACAAATAAATTACTAGATATAGAAAAAGGAAAAGAACAACCAAGCTCATTCCGTCTTAACACTATAAATAACGTAAATGATCCTAGTGAAGGCAAACTGCTTTTGAATTATCTAAAAGGGATCAAAGAGGGATTATCATATAATTCTCAATTTGATGAAGATTTACATGCTTTTATTAGTTGTTTTACCTTTAATCACGATAGTCTTAACCAGTTCAGGCTATACGGTAAACAAGATAATAAGGAAGCCTCCGGAATTAGCTTGGTGTTTAATAAAGGCTTTTTTCAAAAACATAATTCTACTGTAGGATTGTCTTACGTAGCATTTGAAGACAATACAAAGGAAATCAGTACAACTTCTGTTCAAAAGAATGTTGATGATGAATCTGGTGAAAATAATATACAAGCTATAAGCAAAATAAAAAAGCAGCCAGTAGTGAGATGTGTTTATCTTGATCCTACTTCTGATTACATTCATTTAGCTCAGCGCAATCGACTAACGTTTTTTCGAGAATTTAATGATGAAATTGTGCAATTAGGAAGTGAACAGATAAGTAAAGCTAAACACGAGTGGAAGGAATATCAGAGCTTTATTGATAAAAAGACGGAAGATTTCAGAAGGGCTTTTATAGACCTTAAAAGTGCTTATAAAGCTATTGCAGAAGAATTAACTAAGATTGAGGAAAAAAATCCAAGTTTATCAGGCAAAATAAAAATTTTATTAAATGAAATTCTTTTACCTCTAAAATATCTTATCAAACATTCAGCATTTCAAGAAGAACAAGAGTGTCGTATGGTTTATATGACTTCACTTGATGATAAAAAAGTAAAGATGGAGTTTGGTAGGTTTCTATACGTTGAATATGAATCAGAAGTAAAGTCACATCTTGATAAAATCTATATTGCCCCAGCAGCTACTCAATATCAGCCTTATCTAGCTAAGCTACTTTGCGATACAAATGTAAAGATTGAACTTTCCAACAATCCATATCGTCAGACTTAATATTTTTGAGTAGCGTGTGTCATATGAACTAAAACACACGCTATTAACTTCTACTCCGCCACCTCTCCATGCCCTTTTACATCACCTTCTTTACCATCTGGCTGTATCACGATAGGCAATACCAACCCTTTTGCAAATTCCCCAGCCAACACATAATCATAGCTGCTGGCAGCGACATCGGGCGTAGTATGAATAATTAGCTTCATGTCTTTATTATCAGTCAGCTCATGTGAGACATAGCTTTCACTGAGCTGATCCAAGGCTTTTGATAGCGCTTCGTTACTTGCCATGCTTATCGTCAGATTATGCTGAGCCGTAGCGTTATCGACTTTGAAATACTCTGCATAATCGCGGACATTTTGGCTATCAAGCGCAAACGGATATTGATAGTTAGCAAGATCGGCTGGCTTTTCGCCGCTATTCATGACTGACCAATCTATCGTATTTGCTACCGCTGAATCCGTCGTCGATACCGATGTATCCGTTTTTTTAGCCATAGTATCCGCATTATTATCGCAGCCTGAAAGCGCCCACATACTGGCAGTCGTAATGATGAGCATAGTTATAAGACGCTTTGGCATCGAGGTATCCTCTTTATGATAAGTCATGAGATGTTTTGATAGAGGCGCTATTTTGACAGCTTTCTATGCGCTTCTCTAGCGAAATGCAAAAAAGGATTCTTTTCACTCTAGCGATTTCTTATTCTAGCAAGTCAGATAAGAAGACGAGTTTTCTATAAACCGTTTAACAGAGGAGGCACAAAAAAACAGCCATCTTTCGATGACTGTTTATAGTAATGCTCAGTCTAATAATTATACATTTATCATTATAAATGAATGATTAAACCGAAATAACTATCTACCTACTTGGCAGTTTACTTGGTATTCTTTACCATTTGCCCATTTCATAGCGAAGATACCTTTGTCGCCTTTCATATGCCATGCATAGGTGGCTTCTGGGTTTGAGTCGTTGACATAGCTTGCGACATCACCTTGTACAATACTGTTTAAGATAAGCGGTTGCTCTGCCCATTTCACTTTAGGCAAGGTGGCGTTTAGCATGGTTTGTTTTTTATTGATAGACTGTTTCGCCATGATAGTACTATTATCAGTGCAAGTATAAGGGGCTGGTGCCATACGATCATAAGCGACATCGGTCACGCTTTCTGAAGCAGGGGTATTTGCTGTCGTAGGAGCGGTAGTGGCACAAGCGCTTAGTAAGGCAAGCGCAGGTAGAGCGGTTGCCAGTTTGGTTAGGGTATTCATAGTCTTCTCCAAAAGTATAAAAGTCATCGTGTATTTGTTATTAACTATGCGTTAAGCATATGTCGCATATAGTAACGAAAACGCTTCTTAAAAAATGTTAGAAATTGTTTTTTACGTGTTCACTTGGTTACTTAAACACTGTTTACTGTAACGATTGATTTAAGGGTGCTTAATGAATTTCTGATTTGCTTATTTTCAGCAAGCAGCATAATCAACTTCAAGATCAAATAAAAAAGCGCCTATCAACGTGTGGCTGATAGGCGCTTATCTAATTAGGTATTAGCCAATAGATATTATTGATCCACTGTATGACAGCAGATTAATAATGATTTGATTACTTGGTTTTACGCGGTGGTAGACCCGTATGCTGAGTTTGGAAGTTGCCTTTACTCACATTCTTTTTGCCGCCAGTGTTTTTGCCCGCAGTACCTTTATTTGACCAGCTGTCAGCTGATTTATTACTACGTTTCACCGAGTCATTACCCAGACGGCTGTTTTTCTTACGCGCTGATTGATAGCTGTCTTGCACCGCATCACGACCTTCTAAGCTTGCATTAAATGGCGGGATTAAGCAGCCGCGATTTTTACCAATCAAATCACCGCGCCCCATATCTTGCAGGGCTTTACGCAGCATTACCCAGTTTTTTGGATCATGATAGCGTAAGAAAGCTTTGTGCAATTTGCGCTGCTTACCTGATTTGACGATATCCATATCACCTTCGTCACGGCTGATTTTATGCAGTGGGTCTTTATGGGTATGATACATGGTGGTCGCAGTCGCCATTGGGCTTGGGTAAAACGCTTGTACTTGGTCAGCGCGGTAGCCATTGCCTTTTAACCATAGCGCAAGATTCATCATATCTTCATCTTTGGTACCCGGATGGGCGGCGATAAAGTAAGGAATCAAATACTGCTCTTTGCCCGCTTCTTGGCTGTATTGCTCAAACATGGCTTTAAATTTGTCATAATTACCCATACCCGGTTTCATCATTTTTGATAAAACGTTTTCTTCTGAATGCTCAGGGGCAATTTTGAGATAACCACCGACATGATGGCTGACCAATTCTTTGACATATTCAGGATCTTTAATCGCCAAATCATAACGTAGACCAGAGGCAATAAGGATTTTCTTTACGCCTTTGATATCGCGCGCTTTACGATACAACTGTGTCAAATTACTGTGATCGGTAATCAGATTTTCACAAATATCAGGATAAACGCAAGACGGTTTACGGCAATTTTTCTCAATAGTTTCGTCTTTACAGTTTAGACGATACATATTGGCAGTTGGACCACCAAGATCAGAGATAACGCCCGTAAAGTTCGGCGCAGTATCACGAATCGCTTCGACTTCACGTAGGATAGATTCTTCTGAGCGATTTTGGATAATGCGTCCTTCGTGCTCGGTGATAGAGCAAAAAGTACAACCGCCAAAACACCCACGCATAATGTTGACCGAAAACTTAATCATGTCATAAGCAGGGATACGCGCATCGCCATAACTTGGATGCGGCAGGCGAGCGTATGGCAAGTCAAACACGTAATCCATCTCTTCCGTCGATAAAGGAATCGGTGGCGGATTGAGCCACACATCGATAGAGGTATGTGAGTTACCGGCGCCACTGCTATGACGCTGTACCAATGCGCGTGCATTACCCGGATTGGTCTCAAGATGCAAGATACGGCTAGCATGAGCATAAAGCACAGGGTCAGATTTGACATGCTCATAATCAGGCAGACGAATGACGGTTTTCTCACGCGGTGGCATTTTAATTTTATGCTTACGTGCTGTCATCGGTTTAGTAAAGCCACGCATTTGTACGACTTGCGTCTCTTCATCGACTTGGTCAGTATTCAAGATTTTATTGGTCACTGGCTCAGATACAAATCCTGGATATTGCCCTGACATTCCTGACATTGATTGTCCAACAGGAGAGGCGCTAGGCTTATCTTGTTCGATTGAGCATTGGTCAAGATCTTCGGTCATCACATAAGGGTTGATGATCGGATCAACACGACCAACGGTATCGACATCATTACTGGCAACTTCGGTCATGCCTGCTTGCCAATGACGGCGCGTCGGCGTGAGCAAGTAAGCTGTACCGCGCAAATTGCTCATTTGCTCAAAGCTATAGCCTTTTGATAGACCATGTACCACATCGACGATGGCACGCTCAGCATTACCATACAATAAAACATCAGCACGGGCATCAAGCAAAATACTACGGCGTACTTTATCTGACCAATAATCATAATGCGCGATACGGCGTAGGCTGCCTTCGATGCCGCCTAAGATAATTGGCACATCAGGATAGGCTTCACGGCAGCGCTGACTATAGACGATAGCCGCGCGGTCAGGACGTTTGTCCGCGACGTTACCCGGCGAATAAGCGTCATCACTACGGATCTTACGATCAGCCGTATAACGGTTAATCATGCTGTCCATGTTGCCCGCCGTCACGCCATAAGCGTAGACAGGTTTGCCAAGTTCCATAAAGGCATCTTTACTTTTCCAATCTGGCTGAGCAATGATACCGACGCGGAAACCTTGTGATTCTAGTAAGCGCCCGATAATCGCCATACCAAAGCTTGGATGATCGACATAAGCATCGCCCGAGATAATGATGACGTCACAGGCATCCCAGCCAAGCTCATCCATCTCTTTGCGGCTCATCGGCAAATAAGGCGCAGGCTCGTAGCAGCTTGCCCAATGTTTGTCGTAGTCGTAAAGGGGTTTGGTGCCTTGTTTAAAGGCGGTGCGGGCGATGGTATCGGCAGACATGGGATAACCTTAATCAGAAAATCAGAAAAAATGCATATATATAATAGCCATTATAGATAACGGTAGTTGATGGCTAATTTAAAGGCGCTCATTTTAACATGAATAACGTTCATGATGTAATAAACGTATTAGCGATAAGTTATTGATAGCGCAGAATAATCTATGGATAGCAATTAGGCAAAAAGCAGCTATCAATCTAAATAAATCTTCGTACCACTCTTAGTAAAGTTCATCACAAACTGACTCTTAAAATTACGTACATTATTTTCGTAAGTGAGCAAATTGCGAGTGAACTGATGATAATCCTTCATATTTTTAGCACTCACCATAAGCATAAAGTCAGCATCGCCAGATACTTCATAGCAGCTCATCACTTGCGACTGGGCATTCATCAAACGCTCAAATCGATGCTGCATAGAGTTATTGGAGCGCTCCATCTCTACCATCACCACCGCCGTCAAGCTATAACCAACCTTATGAGGGTCTACTATAGCCACTTGCTTAGTAATCACCCCATTGTCTATCAGCGCTTGCACACGCCGTTGAGCCGTAGCGATAGACACATTGACGTGTTCTGCAAGGGTTTTTAAAGGCAATGTCGCATCATCTTGCATCAAATTCAAAATGGACTTGTCGGTATTGTCTATTGACTGATTCATAGGGTTTCGCTTTAAGGTAGAGACATTAACAGAGGATGATTACAATTCGCTTACTATAGAAGTATTATCACTATAAATCATAAAGTAATAAATTATTAGTAATATAGGTGACTATAAGATAAATATATTCATATTAAGATAAATATAGAGATTTTTTCACAATCACTAGCTATAAACTAAGCTTTATATATTAGAAAACGATAATAATCTCTATCAAATAGTGTTCTCACTGCTCATGCAAATAAAGGTGCTTTATGTCTACTTCAACCCCAACCAATACTGTAGCGTCGACTTTGTCACGTTTCCCGATGCCAGCAATGTGGACCAAAGGCAGCGTACAGCAGCGTACTTTAATGATGGGTGTAGCACTAGCAGTCTTATCCAACGTATTATTTGGCGTACTGTATGCTTATAGCAGTTTTTTAGCACCGTTATCAGGGACACAAGTTTTTATCTGGCGGATGCTAGCGATGTGGGCCGCACTGATAGGATATTTGCTTATTAGCGGGCGCTTAGGTTTGCATATGGATAAACTAAAAGCATTATGCTCTGTGAAACAATGGGCGTGGTTGCTATTGCCTACACCGATATTCTTAAGTCAGTTTTGGCTATTTATGTGGGCACCCGTCAATGGGCAGGGCGTACAAACCGCGATGGGATATTTCCTATTTCCATTGATGATGGTGGTATTTGGATGTGTATTTTTCGGTGAAAAACTAAGTCGCTTACAATGGTTGGCGGTTGCTTTTGCCGCAGTTGGAGTCGGCAGTGAGATTGTACGTACGCAAAGCGTCTCTTGGGCAACGCTATGGGTATGTGGTACTTATCCTGTTTATTATATTTTGCGCCGTTTGCAAGGTATTGGTGCGGTGACTGGGTTGTTGGTTGATTTAACGATATTCGCACCATTTGCTTTGGCGTACTTATTTTTTATTGCCCCAAGTAGTTTAAGCTTAGTCAGCGGCTCTGGGTTCTTTATTGCGATGCTGGTAGGACTCGGCGTTATGAGCGTGCTGGCCATGAAAACCAACGTCGATGCCAGTCAAATGCTACCAATGAACGTTTATGGCATGATGAGTTATTTGGAGCCCGCATTACTATTTATCTTAGCAATAACCGTTTTGGGCAATCCTTTTGAATCGGCGATGATTTATAGTTATGGTCTTATTTGGGTCGGGATAGCTTGTCTGATTGCCCATGGTGTACGTCAATTACGTCGCGCCCATCAACAATCACAAACGACAGAAATTGCACCAGTTATTTGAAAATTAATAAATAAGAGTAATCGAATAAATAAAAATGGACGATTCAACATTATGCTGAATCGTCCGTTTTTTTAAGATTAACACCAATCTTTTGAAAGAGGGCTTTAATCTAAATCCTTCTTAAAACCACGCTGCTTATCACGTTCCCAATCACGGTCTTTAAGCGTTTTACGTTTGTCATGCTGTTTTTTACCCAGTGCCAAGCCAATTTGACATTTTACCAGCGAGTTTTTCCAATAGCAGGATAATGGTACGCAGGCATAGCCTTTTTGGTTGACTGCACCCATTAGCTTTTCGATTTCGCGGCGATTAAGCAGCAGCTTACGGGTACGGATACTATCAGGGCTGACATGCGTCGAGCTGGATAGTAGCGGCTGAATATGCGCGCCAAATAGGAATGCCTCATTATTACGAAAAATAATATAAGCTTCCGTAATGGTCATTTTGCCTGCGCGAATGGCTTTAACTTCCCAACCTTGTAACGACAGACCTGCCTCAAATGTCTCTTCAATAAAGTACTCATGACGAGCCTTTTTATTGGCACAAATTTGATTTTCCGGTTTTTTTGATTTTTTTGACATAATGTCTCCATAAGGACTGCTTAAATATATCTTGTCCCTATATTTCTAGTCTTACTAATTCCTCATCCTAACCCTTAAATGCGGGTTATTTTTTATAAATGCTAAACAGATGAGTCGAACTGGCTATTGTAACAAAGCTTCTGCTGCAAATGTAGCCGCGCTGTTAGGACAAATGTAGCAGATAAGTATTAAGTTTGGATAAAATTTGCTAGCATATAGCTTATTATTTTATCACCAACCACATTGGTCCTGCTATGAGCTCTTCTGCTACTTCTTCAAAATTGCATACCAAGATTCTATACCCTGGCACCTTTGATCCCATTACCAATGGTCATGTGGACTTAGTGACGCGCGCGACCAAATTATTTGACGAGGTGGTGATTGCCGTGGCATCTGGTCACCATAAAAAGCCGTTATTTAACTTTGAAGAGCGTGTGGCTTTGGTCGAGACCGTATTTGTTGATTTGCCGCAGGTATCCGTTATAGGCTTTGAGGGCTTGCTAGTCGATTTTATGCGCGAAAAGAATGCCACTGCTGTCTTGCGTGGTTTGCGTGCGATGTCAGATTTTGAATATGAGTTTCAACTCGCCAATATGAACCGCGAGCTTGATGAAAATTTTGAAGCCGTATTTTTGACGCCTTCACAGAATTACTCATTCATCTCGTCGACCATGATTCGCGAAATTGCTAAGCTCGGCGGTGACGTGACAAAATTTGTACCGCCTTGTGTCTCTGCAGCTTTTATTCAAAAGCTCGGTAATAAATAGGTCGCGTATCTGTGTTAGATTGCGTATTTCTTAATAAATAGAAATGCCTGATAAAAAAAAGGAGCAGTCTATGGCGTTGTTAATTACAGATGAATGCATCAATTGTGATGTGTGTGAGCCTGCCTGCCCAAACGAAGCCATCTCAGAGGGCGATGATATCTATGTGATTGACCCTGACTTATGTACCGAATGCGTCGGTCATTTCGATGAGCCGCAATGCGTGGTTATTTGCCCTGTCGATTGTATTCCTCATGATCCCAATCATATCGAAACCGAAAGTGATTTGATGTCTAAATACAAACGCATTACTGGTCAATAAAATATGACAACTGTATCAACCAACGATTTTGATCAGCAACATCTCTGGCATCCGTATGCCAGCCTACCACCGACTTATCCCAATATCGTGATTGACCGTGCCGAAGGTATTTATATCGTTACTGAAGATGGTACGCGCCTGATTGATGGTATGTCGTCATGGTGGGCAAGCGTGCACGGCTATAATCATCCCAAATTGAATGCGGCGATGATTGAACAATTGGGTAAAATGGCGCACGTCATGTTTGGTGGTTTAACCCATCAGCCAGCGATAGACTTGGGCAAAAAACTGCTGTCAATTGTGCCTGCCGGACTGGATGCGATATTTTATGCCGATAGT